>OGCI01000783.1_pt1 | contig 32005 bp, 20 predicted proteins | sample 1570021 | NCBI WGS metagenome assembly OGCI01 (sample SAMN06264664, study PRJEB24512) | hot springs metagenome | isolation source: Hot spring water | place: South Africa: Tshipise | collected 2015-06-21 | reverse complement strand
GCCTCCAGACTCATCTGCTTCATGTCGCTATTGTCCCATCCCGGCAGTCTGGCAGGAAGGTTTTGCAGACCTTCCCTTGAGGAAATCCATGGAAAAAGTGCTGGCCGATTTAATCTCCACCGACATCCATTGCCGCCCCTGACGAATCAACAGATCCACCTCGTTGCCATGCGTGTCGCGATAAAAGAACATCTCGGGGCGCTGGCCGGCATTGCATAGCCGCTTCAACACATCGAGAACGATCAGGTTTTCGTACAGATTGCTGCGCAGCGGGTCACGGCTGGCCTGTTCCGCGGTGTGGATGCCCAGCAGAAAGGCCGCCAGCCCCACATCGGCGAAATAGAGCTTCGGTGACTTGATCACCCGCTTGCCAATGTTTTCGAACCAGGGCGGCAACTCGAACACCAGATAAGACGCCTTGAGCACGGACAACCACTGGCGCAGGGTGTTGGCCGACACCCCCACATCGTTCGCGAGCGAGGCCATGTTCACGATCTGTCCGATGCGCCCGGCCAGCAGGACGAGGAATTTCTGGAACGCCGACAGACCGCGCAATTGAATCAGCGCGCGCACATCGTGCTCGACACAGGTTTGCAGATAGCCGTTATAGAAACGCCGCGGGTCAAGCTTCTCCTCATGCACGCGCGGATAACACCCCCGCACCACGAGATCGAAGGCATCCGGGGCGAGCGTGTAATGGCGCAGTTCGGCCAGCGAAAACGGCCAGAGCGTCAGCACCGCCGTGCGGCCGGCCAGCGACTGGCTGACCGCTTCATGCAAGCGGGGCTGATGACTGCCGGTCAGGATAAAGCGCCCCTTGCCGCCCTGCCGATCGACGATTCCCTGCAGATAGGAGAGCAGCGAGGGCAGCCGCTGAACCTCATCGAGGATCACCCCTTCAGGGTACTGCCCCAGAAATCCGCGCGGGTCGGCCTCCGCCGCCATGCGCACATCCGGGTCTTCCAGCGACACCCAAGGCTTGTCGGGGAAAGTCATGCGCGCCAGCGTCGTCTTGCCCGATTGGCGCGGCCCCAGGATCGTCACCACCGGATATTCGGCGGCAGACAGCTTCAACTCGTTGGTGATGTCGCGCTCGATCATGCTCCATCCTACCACGAGCAACACAACTGCATGCGACAAAAGGAAGTGGAAGTTCCTTTTATCACAACACCTAAGCGCGGACACCCGCTTGAAAGTCGGCGCTGGCGGGACGGCGTCAATTGTTCAGACCTGCCGACTCATTTCCCCAGGTTGACCAGGTTGCTCACCGAGAACAGCGACGACGTCAGGATATTCAGGAACTTCTGCAACTCTGCCGCCGGCGCGTTGGCCACATACACCACATCCTTGTCCTTCATCGGGAAGTTCTGCGCCACGAGGAAGGCGCGCGGGTCTTTCAAATCCACCCGATACACCACCGGCACCTTGCCTTCCGGCGTCTGCGGCAGGGGCCGCCCTTCGGGGTTCACCACGCTTGGTTCCTCAAAGCGGAAGATGAACACACCGCGCGCGTCGGCCTGGGCATCGCGCACACCCGCCATGCGGCCCAGCGCCTGCGCAAGGGTAATCCCCGTCGCCTCGAAAGGAATCTCCTCGTTCTTGCCCGTGGCACCCAGGGCGGTAAAGCTCAAAGGCTGGAACAAGGCCGTTACCACATCGCCGGGCTGGAGATAGACATTCTGCTTCGGGTCTTGGATCACGCGCTCCAGCGGCATGGCCACCACCTTGCCGCCCCGGCTCACCTGAAGCGTCATCTTGCCCACCGGCTGACGCACGCCCCCCGCCGCCGCCACCGCATCCAAAAGCCGCTCGCCCTTGGCGGTGAGCGGCATGCGTATGCTTTGCGCCACCTCACCCACCACAGTGACATTCTGCGTGGCATTGCGGATCACCCGCACCAACACCTGGGGCTGATTGGCCTTGGTCTTCAAGCGCCGCACCAGGTCAGCCTCGATCTGCTGCGGCGTCTTGCCCGCCACCGGCACCGTACCGGCGAAGGGTACGTTGATCACCCCATCGGCATTCACGATCTGCTCAGGGAAGGTTGTCTGGCGCGTGGTGGTGAGCCCCGCGCGCGGATCGACGACCGCTGCACCGAACAGGGTCGCCGGAGGCGCCTCCCACACCGTCACCTCCAGCACATCGCCCGCACCCACCACGTAAGCAGGCGGGGCCTTGGTAGCCAGCGATTCGGCAAAAGAATCCGCCTGCTGCGCGGCCAGCACCCGACGGGCAACCGCATCGTTCACATCCACCACCGGAATCGGCGAATCAACCTTTTCCTGTACGACGACATGCTCCGCGCTGGGGCCGGAGGAAGGAATCCAGGCGGGGAAGGTGGAGCAGCCGCTGATAAAAAAAAGCGGCGATAGGCTCAAGCATGTTGGCACACACCGCTTTAATCGATCTCGTAGATAAAACCGCATACTTCAATCTCTCTTTCTTGACGTCCACCATGAAAGGACGGTGCCTCAAATCATACCGTAGGTCCCCATGGCCATTTCTGCTCCCAGCTCCACGCATCCGCGATAATCGTCTCCAACGCGGCCCGTTTGGGCTCCCAGCCCAGCACCTGCCGCGCCAGGCGACTATCAGCCACGAGTCGCGCGGGATCGCCAGCACGACGAGATTCATAGCGTACGTTGATATTACGACCAGTGACCTTTCGGGCAGTGTCTATCACTTCCTGTACCGAAAAACCCTGTCCATTACCAAGATTGAACCTCGCACTTTCGCCGCCTGCGAGCAAGTAATCAATGGCCAGAGCATGCGCCTCACATAGATCGGCCACATGAATGTAATCACGGATACAGGTACCATCAGGCGTATCATAATCCGTACCAAAAACTGAAACCTGCTCACGCCGCCCGGAGGCGGCTTGAAGCACCAGCGGTATTAAATGCGTCTCCGGCACATGACGCTCTCCGAGCTCGCCTTCTGGATCAGCCCCGGCTGCGTTAAAATAGCGCAAACATACGGATTTCAACCCGTAGGCCCGGTCATAATCATCCAATACCTGTTCGACCATCCACTTAGTGCGTCCATAGGGATTGATCGGGTTTTTCGGATGAGCCTCGTCGATCGGTATATAGGAAGGGTCGCCATACACCGCAGCCGTCGAAGAAAAGATAAACCTGGACACCCCTGCCTCGAGCATTGCATCAAGCAAGGTGAGGGTTGCCAAAACATTGTTCGCATAATACTTCGCCGGCTTGACAACCGACTCGCCCACCTGAATAAAGGATGCAAAATGCATCACAACATCGAAGCGCTGCTGCGCAAAAAGGGTATCAAGCAAGCCCGCATTCGCTATCGAACCGACGATGAGCTCAGCACCCGCCACCACCGCATCGCGATAACCGCTAGAAAGATCATCAACAACAGTCACTTCCTTGCCAGCACGGATGAGGTGCTTGACCATGTGCGAGCCGATATACCCTGCTCCGCCTACGATTAAAACCTTCATGACTTTTGATCTTAAAGAATTTGCACCGCATCACACATCTGTTGGATACATCCAAATTCCGAAAATACTTTTTCCAAGTCGTCTGTTTTCTGAATCCGTAATCATCAAAGTCTACTGGTTTCTTGTACAACGCGCCGGAGAAATGCTTCCCATCGCGGCACGATACGTTCCGGCAAATAGCGCGCGCTTTGTTCCTCTCCTGCTCGGCGCAACGCTTCACGGCGAGCTTCGGAATCCGGAGTGTCGATCAACCGCCGTAATGCCTGCACAATGCTCCTTGTGTCATAAGGATCAAAATACTCCGCTGCATCGCCATAGACTTCACGGTGAACAAGGATATCGGAAGCGGCGGCCACGCCACCACAGCGCATGGCCTCCACGCCAGAGAAGTCGAACCCGTCCCCCACGCTCGGGCACACCGTCACCAGGGCCTGTCGGTACAAAATCCGCAGCATATCGGCTGGTACGCTATGCAACATGAACAGGCCGCCTTGTTCGATCAAGGTTTCGCAGGCATCGAGGAGGGCTTGATAGTCCCACCCAATATGGCCGACAAAGATCAGCTTCAAATCCTTGTCAACCTGGTCACGCAAGGCCTCCCACGCCTCCAACAGCCGTTGGTGATTCTTGCGCGGCTCGATGGTCGAAACCATCAACAGAAAGCGGCTCTTCTCGCTGAAAGCCTGCTCATAAAAAGCACTTTTCTCAGCCTCGTTGCCAAACCTACGGGCCAATCGGTAGGTTCGTTGCGATTTTTGCGATCTTAACGCTGTGAATTCTCCATACTGATAACGGCGCACAATACCAGGAATACGCTCTGGCTCAGGGGCAGATGGATAATAATGCGAAGGAAGCATATTATGGATGGTGACTGCCCGCGATTCCGCATCTGGGAACAGACCAATCAAATCCCTGCGCGTGGCCTCCGATACGCAAACAAACCATGCCCCATCACGGACATTGGCTGCCAGCGCATGAAAATGGCTGGCCTGGTGAAATGCTCGATCGGAAATCGTATGCGGCATCAGCACCGGAATGGCGTCGTGGTAATGGACGACGAGCGCCGTGCCTGGACTGACCCGTCCAGGAAAGGGTGTTTGCGCGATAAAGATATTCACCCCCCGCGTATCCAAGCGAGGATAGCGCGACCTACCGAGTAGCCAGGCGCGCTCAATGCCAATCAAATGCATCCACCGCCAGGGCGAGTCGCAAATCCTGTAATCACAGCGCAAAACCGATTCACGCTCCGAGGGCGGTAAACTCCGGGCAAACAGTTGCTGCCAGACGAAATCGCGGAACGCCCGGGTTTCAAAGGACTTCAAACGTAACGTGCTCAGCCCCGTCCAGGCACTCCAGCGCAGCGCCAACTTGTGAAGCAGCGCGCCGATCCAGTCGGCAGCGCCCATTTTCCAATCGGCAAAGCTCTTCCCTTTGAGCGAAACAACCACCCTGGAATAGCGGTAAATACGCTCGGCCTCGGGCAAGTCCGCACCAGGTGCAACACCGCCCTTGATCTGCCGGGTGGACATTTGCAGCAAGCCAGAGACGCGCAAACCCGGCAGGCGCGCCAGAGCTCCAAACAACAGCCGGGTTTCCTGTGGAATACCGTAAAACCCATCGAGGGCGGGGCGCATGTCCATTAATACTTCGACTTCCGGCCTGTCTCCATTTGCAGGCTCTTGCGCAACTTGAATCTCAGCGGCGGCCGTCATGCATAGACCTCCGCCTGCGCCAGCCGTGGCGCCGCGGCATCCTTGGGCGCGAGGATCGGCTGACCGCCCGGCAGGTTCAAACCAGCCAGCGGCCAATCTATGGCCAGATCCGGATCGTTCCAGGCAATGTTGCGGTCGTATTCTGGGTACCAATAGTCGGTGGTCTTGTAGAGAAAGTCCGCCGAGTCGCTCAGCACCACAAAGCCGTGACCAAAGCCCGGCGGCACCCAGAGCAGGCGATGGTTCTCGGCGGAGAGCTCCACGCCCACCCACTGCCCAAACCGCGGCGAGCTACGGCGCAGATCGACCGCGATATCCCAGACCTTGCCCGTCACCACCCGCACGAGCTTACCCTGCGGCTTGACGAGTTGATAGTGCAGGCCGCGCAGTACGCCTTGCACCGAGCGAGAATGGTTGTCCTGCACGAATTCCACATCCAGCCCGGTATCGGCCGAGAAGGTCTTGCGGTTGTAACTCTCGAAAAAAAATCCGCGTTCGTCGCCAAACACCTTGGGTTCGAGGATGAGCACTTCGGGAAGCACGGTGGGGATGACTTTCATACCTTCTCCTCGACAAGCAGACGCATCAGGTACTGTCCATAGCCGTTCTTTTTCATGGGAGCAGCCAGTGCTTCGAGCTGGGATGCGTCGATCCAGCCATTGCGCCAGGCAATTTCCTCGGGGCAGGCGACCTTGAGGCCCTGGCGTTTTTCGATGGTGGCAATAAAGTGCCCGGCTTCGAGCAGGCTGTCATGGGTGCCGGTGTCCAGCCAGGCGTAGCCGCGCCCCAAGGTCTGCACCTGCAACTGACCCTGTTCCAAATACACCCGGTTGACGTCGGTGATCTCCAACTCGCCGCGCAGCGAGGGCTTGAGGCTGGCGGCAATGTCGCATACCTGGTGGTCGTAAAAGTACAGGCCCGTGACGGCATAGCTGCTCTTTGGCCTGGCGGGTTTTTCTTCGATGCTGATTGCGCGGCCTGTCGCATCAAATTCGACCACACCGTAACGCTCGGGGTCGTGCACATGGTAGGCGTAAACCGTGGCGCCTTCCGTTTGGGCGCTGGCGTCTTTGAGCGAGGCTTGCAGATCGTGGCCCCAGAACAGGTTGTCGCCCAGCACCAGACTACTTGGAGCACCACTAATGAATTCTCGCCCGATGATAAAGGCCTGCGCCAGACCGTCGGGGCTGGGCTGCACGGCGTACTGCAGGCTCAAGCCCCACTGGCTGCCATCGCCGAGCAACTGGGCAAAGCGCGGGGTGTCCTGCGGGGTGGAGATGATGAGCACGTCGCGGATGCCGGCGAGCATCAGAGTGCTCAAGGGATAATAGATCATCGGCTTGTCGTACACGGGCAACAGTTGCTTGCTCACAACCTGGGTGACGGGGTAGAGCCGCGTGCCGGAGCCGCCGGCGAGGATAATGCCTTTGCGTTGCGTGGTCATAGCGAAAGCTCGTCGATCATGCGTTGCACCTTAACCTGCCAGGGCGGCAGTACCAGATCGAAAGTGGTTTGCAGTTTGCCGCAGTCCAGCCGCGAGTTGGCCGGACGCGGCGCAGGCAAGGGATAGTCGGCGGTAGCGATGGCCTGCACGGCGGAAGGTGCGCAGCGCAGCGCCATGCCGCGTGCCTGGGCGCAGGCGAGGACGAACTGGGCGTAGCCATGCCACGAGGTGCTGCCTTGCGCGGTGAGGTGATAGATGCCGCTGGCCTGCTGCGCCAAGGCAGAGTCGGTGCGCAGGCGATGCAGCGCCAGCGCGGTGACGTCGGCAATCAACTCGGCGCTGGTAGGCGCACCGATCTGATCCGCCACCACCCGCAGGCTGTCACGCTCGGCGGCCAGGCGTAGCATGGTCTTGGCGAAGTTGTGCCCGCGTGCGGCGTACACCCAGGAGGTGCGCAGAATCAGGTAGCGACAACCACTGACAGTAATCGCCTCTTCCCCCGCAAGCTTGGTTTGGCCATAGACGCTTTGCGGGTTGGGGACATCGCTTTCGACATAGGGCGCAAACTTGTTGCCATCGAAAACATAATCGGTCGAATAATGCACCAACAAAGCGTCGTTGGCTGCGGCGTACTCCGCCAAGACCCGCGGGGCATCGGCATTGATCCGCCGGGCGAGCTCCGGCTCGCTTTCAGCCTTGTCCACTGCGGTATAGGCGGCGGCATTGACGATGACATCGGGCTGTTCTCTCTCCAGCAGCGCCCGCAAGCCGGGAAGATCGGCAAGGTCCGCCTGGGCGCGGGATGTGGGCAACACCTCACCCAGCGGCAGCAGGGCACGCCGCAGCTCCCAGCCCACCTGACCGTCGGCGCCCAGCAGCAGGATGCGAAGGGGGTTCAATTTTCACCTCCTGCCCGTTCGCCCGCTTGGGCGCCATAGTGTCTGTCCACCCACCGCAGGTATTCGCCGCTGGTGACATGGGCCACCCAGTCTGGATGGTCGAGATACCACTGCACGGTTTTACGCAGTCCGGTGGCGAAGGTCTCCTGCGGCGTCCAACCCAGTTCGCGCTCGATCTTGCGGGCGTCGATGGCATAGCGCCGGTCGTGGCCAGGCCGATCAGCGACGAAGGCGATCTGCGCCCGGTAACTGTTGCCGTCCTCTCTGGGGCGCAGTTCGTCAAGCAGGTTGCAAACGGTGTGCACCACATCGATGTTCTTCACCTCGTTGTGCCCGCCGATGTTATAGGTCTCACCAGGCCTGCCGGCTTCGAGCACCCGGGCGATGGCGCGGCAGTGGTCTTCCACATACATCCAGTCGCGCACGTTCTGCCCATCGCCATACACCGGCAGGGGCTTGCCGGCCAGGGCGTTGTGGATCATCAGCGGGATGAGCTTTTCGGGAAATTGATAGGGGCCGTAGTTATTGGAGCAGTTCGTGGTGAGGGTGGGCAGACCATAGGTGTGATGCCAGGCACGCACCAGATGGTCGCTTGCCGCCTTGCTCGCGCTGTAAGGACTATTGGGTGCGTAAGGCGTGGTCTCGCTAAAGGGAGGATCGGTAGGCCCGAGGCTGCCATAGACCTCATCGGTGGAGACGTGCAGAAAGCGAAAGGCGGCTTTTTCTGCATCGCGCAGTTCATGCCAATAAGCGCGCGCGGCTTCAAGTAACTCAAAGGTACCTTGCACATTGGTGCGGATAAATTCGCCCGGGCCGTGGATGGAACGGTCCACATGGCTTTCGGCGGCAAAGTGCAGGATGGCACGAGGGCGGTATTGGGCCAGTAACGCAGCAACGGCGTGGCGGTTGCAGATATCTACATGTGCAAAGTGATAGCGTGGATCGGAAGCGAAGGAAGCAAGACTCTCCAGGTTACCGGCATAAGTCAGTGCGTCGAGCACCAGCACAGGCTCATCATACTGACGCAACCAGAAGTGCACAAAATTGGCCCCGATAAAACCGGCGCCTCCGGTGACAAAAATCATAGAAACCCCTTTATTTATTCCGAAAATTATAGCCGCTCCAGTCGGCTCCCCGCCTCAGGAAGAACCATCTGCTTGAGCAAATCCAATTGCGCCTCTGCCCGAACCAATTGCTCGTAAAGCGCGTTCTGGCGATCTTGCAAAGCTTGTATCTCGGCCCTCTGCGACTCAATGGTGGCATTCTTGCGCTCCACCACGGTTTTCAGCAGCTCGCCCAGCTCTGCAAGCTGCCCGGCGGCGGTGGCAGGTAATTGAGGGCGTATGAGGACAGGAAGCGCAGCATTTGGTTCCTGTAACATCACCTCGGGCAAGTCAGCAGTCAGTTTGTGCCTCAGGCCATGAGTATCCAGAAAAGATCGGTATTTTCTGAAGAGCTGGCCAATGTTGGATACGAATTTTCCGTAGTCGGCATTCAGAACGCGTTCTATCAATTCTTCTTCGCGGAATGTTTCGGGATAAATCTGCTTGATGTTTAGGTAGGGGATGCCAGTCAGCGCACAGACTTCCAGCGTGCGTGAGTCGTGAGCGATGACAAAACCGGTTTTGCCATTAATCAGGGAAATAATATTGCCATGCAGACGGCTGCCAACGGTTCCGCTGCGCTGGCGCATAAAGGCCGACCATTCATCCACATCACAGAAATACTGTGTTTTGCGCGAGAAATAGCTGGTCACTTCCGCTTCGCCGACGCTGGAAAAATAGGTGGCGACGGTCTTGCGTTCGACCGCTCCGCCATCACCGAACGCCAACGCCAGTTCTTCCAACTCGTCCTGTGCGACGAAAGGAAGATCTAAGCGCATTGCCATTTTTAACAAGGCGTTTTCAACGGCCATCAGGGCTGGCTTCGAAAAAGCATGGCCAGATACACGACGGGAGAAATTGACGACCATTCCACCGAGCTCTTCGAGCCGGGGCGGCGTGATCGCCTGCGGCGGGGCAAGGTTGGTATATAGCGAGGGGCAACCCAGCACTTCGACGTTGAGGATACCGTTCGCTGCGAGAACCTCGGCGGTATAGAAACCCCGCACCCCGAGGCTGGGCGAGCGCTCGGCAATGAGTTTGATCAGGCGCAGCGTGTTGGGGTGAATATAGGAAACCATCGAGCGGTCGTTGGTCTGTGCACCCAGGCCGAGGATGGTGACAGGCAAATGCGTCGCTTCGATGAAGTCGGCCATATAGCCGAAATCGAACCCTTTCCACAGAAAATTGGCTGCCGGGATGACGATACGCTCGCACTGTTCGTCGGCGTCTTCCGGCCCTTTGAGTTGTGAGCGGAAGATGTATTCGTAATCGCCGAGCACGCTTACAACGCCATGACCAATCAGAATGTTGCCGAAGTTATTGCCAGAGATTTGGTAGGATTCACGATAGGTTTTGTTCTTGGGCAGCCGGGGAAGGGCACCCCAGAGCAGGATTTTTTTGCTAGCCATAAATGAACCGGACTCTTTTCCGTTGTCTGTGGTGGATGTTCGAGGGAGCATCGGCGCGCCAGTCAGGCCGCTTCGAAATGCTTTTTGAGTACTTCACGATAAACGCCAATCTGCTCGAGCTTGGCCGGGTTCAGCGTGATCAGCGAGGCGGCGAGATCCTGGATGGCGATGACTTCGTCGAGGTGGTTGTTTTGCCGGATGACGCTCTTCACATGCCGCTGGTGGCCGTTCAAAGGCTCGGACTCGTACACCACCTTGCCGTTCATGACGCAAAGCTCGATGTAGATGCGCCAGTCGTCGGCCACCCTGTATTGAAGATCGAAGTAGTCTGCCAGCGGTATTTTTCGCAGCACTCTGTACATGCCAGCCGCATCCCCAAGGCGGGCACATTCACCGGCCTCGGCTAAAATTACCTTGTTATGTTCCATTTTTCCCCGAAAAATCATTCTATCATTCACCTGGTTTTTATCACCCGAAATCAAGGCATGCTCAACTTTGTTCGTAGCCGGCCTACGCAAAGCTTATTTTGCAGCACACCAAGCTACAGCTGCAAAACCACACACTAGTATTTCCGTCAAAAACAACCTGCATTTGTTCCATATTGAGTCACAACTTAATCCTCTTCGCATCATGAGGTCGGTAGGCGAATCATGAAGCGCTCACAGGTCTGGCAAATTATGATATCCGGCTCCAATGTCACGGCACACGCCTCGTCAAAGTCTGGCGTCCAGATAAAATGAAATTCTTCGAAGAGAGCAGCGAAAATCGGACTCATACCCCATGAGGGAGTTCTCTCGAAGAAGGAGTTCCCGAACACCAAAAGCCTCTGCTTGAACGGCGCCCAGGGGTTATGGAATGACTGTCTCGTTCCGTTGAAGCCGTCAACAACTATCTCATGTGTCTTCTCGATGCACCTTTGATCCAGAAGCCCCACATCAAACTTGGGTGCACAGAACCACTCGGAGATAGGTTCGGCAAACTTACTACCCAGATCACCCGTGTGATTGCAGCGGGTAGTTTCGATACAAGGGATACTGACAGGATCTACACCTACGGCTGCAAGCAGCAGAACGACCAGCATGGCATTTCCGACAAGGGTGAGGTGAGTATCATTGCGCCGAAAGACATAATCCCTCACGACCGGGTTACGCATCTCTTCGACCGGACACAGGAAGTTTGCGGTGGGCGTGGCTTCAAGCAACCGGTGCAGCATGTTGGTCACTCCTGCACCCAGGGGCTCTGGGAAGTTCTCGGGCATTAGCGTCGCCTTGTTCGGCACGATGAGCTGAACAAAACGGACCCCAAGTGCTTCGCACTTCCGCTGTCTTTGTTCAATCAATCTTGCCCACTGGTCCCCCAACGGAGCAAGGCCAACGTCATGGTAAGCACCGCGGTAGTTATTGCTACCCTCGTAGATGAAGCACCATCCATTCTTACCCACCACTGCGCTACGGTCATTGGAGACCTCCCCAACACGCTTTGGGGCAATTGTGGCGCTTGATGCGTAGGCGGCAAGCGGTTCTCCGAGAAATCTCTGGATTTGTTTTTCAATCCACATTATGATCTTGTTCCATTCAAATATTGCTCGGCCTCGAAGAAGTACTGTTTTTGCTTCTCGTGTGCCGTGTCGCATTGCACCAATGCCCGGCTGAGGGCGTGCATGCTTTCGATTTCCCGCAAGTGTCGTTGCGCGTCCAGTGCATGTGTCACGCTGGTCCGATGCCGCCGGTGGCCGTTCAAAGGCTCGGCCTCGTACACCACCTTGCCGTTCATGGCGCAAAGTTCGATGTAGATGCGCCAGTCGCCGGCCACCTTGTATTGGTGGAGTCCGTCGCCGATTCGATCCATCGCTTCCGTCAGCGCGTCGCGGCAGAAGACCACGCCGGAGACGTTGAGGATGACGTTTTTGATGGCCAGGTATTTCTCGAGGAATTCCCGCCCGTCCATGACGAAACTTTGGTCGAAAGCGCCCGGGTTTTCCTGGTTCACATAGGGTTTGTAGCTTTCACCCAGGCGCCGGCCGTCCTCGTCGATCTGCCAGCTATCGCTAAAGCCCAGCACCGCCCCGGTTTCCTGCATCCTGCGCACGATGCGGTCGAGAAATTCAGGTCGAGCAAGATCGTCCGCCTCGGCGATCCACACGTATTCGCCACGGGCGAGTTCCAGGCCCTTGCGCCATTGCCGGAAGACATTGCCGGAATTGGTCGTGTTGACCTCCAGCCGCCAGGGAATTTCGCACTGCCGCAGAAACCGCCGCGCGACTTCCACGCTGTCGTCGGGCGAGCAGTCGTCCAGGACGATGAGCTCGTATAACGGCAAGGTCTGGCTGGTCACCGTTTCCAGTCGCTCGGGAAGATATCGGGCATAACGGTAGTTGGGCACGACAGCGGTAACCCTTGGCAACGGTTCGCCGGCCAACTCCAGAAGGTCGAACAGGTAATGCCGGAAGCTCAGTTCCGCTTCGACGATGTCCCGGCCAGCCGCCGCGAGCGCCCTGGCACGTTGCGGGTTCCGCAGCAATTCGATCAGTGCTTGGGCAAAGGCGACGTGATCCTCGGCCGGCACCAGCAGGCCGCAATCCCGTTCGAGCAGGTTTTCGAAACCGCCGCAGCCCTTGAAGGCAACCACGGGCGTCAGGGCATCCAGGGCCTCCATCACAACTGAGGGGAACGGGTCTTCGCGCGAGGTCAGGGCATAGATGTCGGCGGCCAGGTAGTATTCCTGCGGCTGATCGACCAGGCCGGTGAAGAGGAAGCGGTCGCGCAGCCCCTCGGCAATCGCAGGCTCCAGGGATTGATCGACGAACTTCTGGTCCAGGTGCCCCACCCATAACGCATAGGTGTCCGGCAACTGCTGCATGACCTTCACACAAGCGAGTACGAAGAGGTCGAAGCCCTTGCGGTGGTCGGCATAGCCGGCGCACATAATGATTTTGGCCTGCTCCGGCAACCCCAGCTTTTTCCGCACGCTGGATCTGACGGCCTGCTTGTCCGCGCCCTGGCGCAGCAGGCTGCGCAGATACAAGCCCTGCGGTCGGATGACGGCCTGTTGCAGCGGCCTGCCGATAAATGCTTCGAAGCCTTCACGCACTTGCTGTGCAGGGAAGACGACCTTGTCGGCCAATGCCGCGATCTGCTCGGCATGCTCATTGAGCTTGTAGGACTCTAGGATGCGCGGCATCTCATGGATGAGGGACACCACGCTGAAACCGTGTTCCTTGAGATGGGGCACCAGCTTACCCGACACCGTGGTGTTGACAATGGCTACCTCGGCGCCCTTCTTGCGCAGCGAAGCCAGGAGCAGGTTTATCGCCGGCTTGTCGGCTTGCGCCAGGTCCATGCGATGGACCTGGGCATATTCTTGGAATTTAGGAATCAGCCTGCCTTCGCCCAGGACGATCATCTCGACCTCGAAATGGAACTGTTCCTTGAAGTAGCGAGCAAAGTTCAGGCAGAGTATCTGAGCGCCGTGCGGGTGGGCATCGTGGCTGACCACGACGATGCGTCGCTGCTGGCGCAGGGCCGCGGCATGAGCGTCACGCACGGCCTGCAGCCAGGCATAACCGTAACGCTGGTCAGGTTCCAGATGGGCACCTTCCGCCCACTCGTTCCATGCGTTGACGAAGATGATTTTTTCATCCGGCTGGTGGAAACGTGTCAGCGTGTCGGCAAAGGCATTGGTCAACCAGCGGGTGAAAAGCTTGGGGGAATTGTTGTGAAAGACCACACCCTTGTTTTTTCTGCGAGCCGAGTTGTCCCATGAGGGGCACACACCCCGGAACAGCTTGTAGCCGGGGTCTCGGTAGTATTCGCTGCGCTGAACGAATACGCGCCAGTCATAAACGGTGGACTGGAAGTCATCGACAGCAGGCTTCACCCGGGAGGTGATGTTCGGCGGCGATGAATTATTGGGTGGGAATTCGACCGCAGCGTCGAAACCATAGATCTCAGGGTCAACCGATTCGAATGATTGCGTATAAGCGAGGTAAATCTCACCGATGCCGTTGGAGCGGCACCATTCCCGCCACCGTTTGGCAGTCGCCTTCATGTCCGGAAACAGGTTGGGACGATATACGATGAACAGTGGCTTGCCGTCCACCCTGATGTAACGCGGATCGCGCAGGTATTTTGCCATGTCGGCAATGAATTTCAGGTCGTGCGCCTCGGTGTATTCCTGGGCCATGAGGATTTCATGCTCGGAGCCATCCCAGCGGCGAGTCCAGTTCTCGTTGGCCCAGCAGATGCAGAAGGGCAGATCCAGACTCGGGTCGGCAAGGTAGTTGTCCACCGGGGTTTCCAGCAGACGCTTGCCAGAGAACCAGTAGACGTAGAAACAAAAGCCCTCAATACCGTATTGCCTGGCGAGCTCGATCTGCTTGCGCATCACCGAGGTGTCGCGCAGGTCGTAATAACCGAGGAAATCATCGGGCACGTGTGGCTGGTAGTGGCCCTCGAACAGCGGCCTGGCCGGCCGGACGTTGGTCCATTCGGTAAAGCCCTCGCCCCACCAGGCGTCGTTTTCCGGTATGGGGTGGAACTGTGGCAGGTAGAAGGCGATGACCCGCGCGGCCTTTTCAACGGGCGGGGCATCCACGGGCAGGCGCGGCACATACCGCGCCGGCTCCACGTAGTAGGCCTCCAGGTCGCCTTGAACGAGGGGCGGCTTGGGCAGCCTGCCTTCCTTGTGGCCCTGGCAGACGTAATGGAGAAAGGGGTGGATATCGGCTGCCGCCACATCTGGATTGGTCTTGAGATACCAGGCGGTATCGAATCCCGGCGAGGGGTTGGTGGAAAGCGCCACGCCGTGAGTCAAATAATGAGACAGCGGGTTGCCAATAATTCCATATTTATCTCGGTACTGATCCAAATACCATGATTGGTCAAACAACCCGCTCGTTTTAATCAAGTCGAAAAAATAGTCATCGAGATCATCTGGCTTTTCTAGCTCTGTCTGCTGTGCCCTCGTACTAAAAGCAACCCGTTGCTCCTCTTTAATATTCAATGAAGCATTAAAAAAGGCTATGCGCCGTCTCGCGACAGAGCGAATGCTGAACTCAATATATCTCGCCAGCTCCGGTGTTTCTTCCAGCGCCTGCTCATAGAGTTTAATTGCAGATTCATACTCACCTTGCCGCAAAAAATTATTGGCTTGTTTTAGTGCCGTTTGCATTTTTTAATTCCTATTGATCTAGCCCATTATTCCTAATGCCCGTGCCCTAGCGAGTAGTTCTGGATCACCCAGATTACCGCCAAGCTTGACGGCATAATGAAAGTGTTCCACAGCGCGAGCCTGTCGGCCTAACAACGCTGCCGCGCAACCCAAGGAATGATGCGCACCGGAGATAAGCATTTGTGCGACGAGTTTTCTGCTGCACCCCCAATCCTCGGCCAGGCGGATAAACCGATGCGCCTCTTGCTGGTTGCCTAGCTGGAAATGCCCTGCAGCCGCCAGCAGTGCGAGCTTGGCCCGTTGCGGGTTGTGCTGAAGTTTTTCGAAGGTGATGCCGGCCAGGCTTTCCCAGTCGCCAAACTGCCATTGGGTGCGTGCGTATTCGAGTAAGGTATCGTCATAGGGCATCACCTCCGCGATGACTTCCTGGGAACGCTCTGCCGTCGGGGCCTTTGGCTTGCGCCTGGAGCCCTTGCTGGCGCCCTTGGTTGCGCGCTTTGTTGTCTGTTTCATGACATCACCTCCCTGAGCAGCATCTCCTTGATCATGTTGAACTGCTCGTCAATGCGGCTGGTTTCTTTGGTGGAGTCCTGTTTGAGCTGGCCTAGCTCTTGAACGAGCTGGTCGATACGTTGTTGCGCCTGGGTAAGTTGGGCTTTCAGCGTCCTACCTTCCTCTTCGAGCAGCGTGTTGCGTTGTTTGAGGATGGCGATCTCTTGTTCATGCACGGCGTCTGTCGCCGTTTTTTGCTGCGCCCATTGTTCAAGCTGCGCCTGGAGCTGTGCGGCAACGCTTTTCTGCTGTTCCAACGCTTGATGGAGCACAGCCAGTTCAGCCTGACGCTGTGCAGCAAGCTCTGCCTGTTCGTCCCGATCCTTACTAAGGACGGCCAGCTGGGCTTCGCGCTGGGCAAGTTGCCCTGCCAGTCCGTCACGCTCCTGCTGAAGCGCAGATCGTTCCGCCTGCAAGGCTTCATTGGCCAGATGGAGTGCGGCAAGCTCGGCTTCGCGCTGGGCAAGTTGCCCTACTAGTCCGTCACGCTCCCGCTGGAGCGCTGATCGTTCCGCCTGCAAGGCTTCGTGTGCACGCACAAGTCCAGCCCTTTCCTCTTCGAGCCGATCTTTTTGTTGCTCAAGCTCGGTCAGGCGGTTTTCTTTTTCCCTGCGATCAAGGATCACCGCTTCCATATCTTCTTGCAGCGCAAGGAAGTTGTTGAGGATTTCCTCGTTTTCCTTATCCACGGCTTCCTTGGCCTGGTGGAGCGCAGCCAGCTCGGCTTCGCGCTGGGCAAGTTGCCCTACTAGTCCGTCACGCTCCCGCTGGAGCGCTGATCGTTCCGCCTGCAAGGCTTCGTGTGCACGCACAAGTCCAGCCCTTTCCTCTTCGAGCCGATCTTTTTGTTGCTCAAGCTCGGTCAGGCGGTTTTCTTTTTCCCTGCGATCAAGGATCACCGCTTCCATATCTTCTTGCAGCGCAAGGAAGTTGTTGAGGATTTCCTCGTTTTCCTTATCCACGGCTTCCTTGGCCTGGTGGAGCGCAGCCAGCTCGGCTTCACGCTGGGCGACCAGTTGGCTTTTTACATTGACAGTACGTCGAAGCTGCTCGTTTTCCTGCATGAGCGGCTCGCTCGCCAATAGCGCAGCTTCCTTGAGCGCAGGGAACCATTCCTTGGCCAGACGAGATAAGGCCATTGATGATACCGATCCAAACTTACCAACTCGAGGGGGATTGGCCAGTGCAAAGTCCGCATTCTCCAAAGAGAGATTGGGGTTATAGGCTGGGTCCAGGAATATCCTGCCACCCCAGCGAGCATGAAAAAGCATGATTTCCATCGCCACCCTTGGGCGACGATGCATCTCGCTGTCCAGCCCGCGGCTGGCACCCTCATGGTGGATCAGTTCGGCATAAGGCGTCCAGACATTGCGATAGCCCTGTTGCTGTAAACGTAAACAAAGATCGACGTCATTCAGGCTCACCGGCAAGGCCTCGTCGAATCCTGACAGCTGTTCAAAAACGCTGCGCTTCACCATGAGACAGGCGCCAGTCAGGGCGCTCATATCTTGATGTAGGACGGCGCGGCCGAAATACCCCGTATCTCCACGCGCAAGCCCTTTGTGAGCGTGGCCAGCAATACCGCCTATGCCTGTAATGATCCCGGCATGTTGCAAACGCCCATCCGGGGACCAAAGTCTCGCCCCGACAGCGCCAACTCCGTTCTGGAGGGCGATCGATGCCAATTCTTCCAGCCAGCCTGGTGTGATGACTTCGGTGTCGTTATTCAGAAAACAGAGCAGTTCTGCATCAGTTTTACGTGCAGCAAAGTTGTTGATTGCGGAATAATTGAAGGGAATGTCGAGCCTTTCTACGCGAACACCGTCATACGACAGGCGCCTCAGCAGGGACTGCGTGCCAGGTTCCGTACTGCCGTTGTCGATAATGAGGATTTCGTAATTGGTGTAGGTGCTTTTCGTGCGAATGGAGTGGACACACCGCTCCAGCAAATCTCCGCGGTCCCTTGTGGGAACAATGATGCACACCTTGGGCGCAGGGTCAGGCAGTGTATAGATCACGCGGTTGCAGCCTGGCATCTCGGGGGCAGGGACCACCTGCGCCGAGATGTTCCTGCCTTGCAAGTGCTGCTCGACAATAGCTGTGTGGACCCCACTGGCCTTTTCAGGCTCCTGCCCCGTGCCGGGCTGTCGCTTGTGATAGAGGATGCGGGAAATATGCTTGATCTGGCGTTCTGAAAGATTTTCTACGGCTCGCAGGGTTGCGTCCCAATGGATAACTTCTCCCGCCACGTGACGGAAGCCACCCAGCCTCCGTAATAGTTCGCTATCGTAAAAACATGCCTTGCCCATTAAGTCTTGAGCAAGGTGGAGCTCATAGTTGTAATCAGGTTTGAAATAGGGTCGGGAGCGACTGTTTTTTTCACCGATAAGGTCTTCATCGCCATAGAGCAGTTTGGCTTCAGGCTCTGCAGCAATCGCTTCGGCGACCCAGAGCAAGGAAGTCTCTGCAAGTTGGTCAGAGGATGTAAGGAAATGGACGAATCGGCCCTCGGCGTGATTGAGACCCGTATTCAGGGCTGTTGTCAGATCACCATCGACGGCGGAATATATGAGCTTGATCCGGGAGTCGCCTAACGCATGGTTTCGAATAATGGCTTTAGCACCATCGTCCAGCATCGGGTCGGTAACAATCAAAAGTTGCCAGTGTGGATAAATTTGCTCCTTAACCGACCGCAAGGCAACGTCCAGATGTTTGCCAGACTGGAAAGACACGGGCATGACTATCGAGATCAAAGACCCCTGTCCGTTTACCAGCCATCTGTGGGCAAGGTAGGTTTTCTCTTGCGCTGAAAGCTGCTCATATTTCTCGATCCAGGCTTGGTAGGCATCCTGGGGCTTTGTCGCGCCCCATCCCTGAATGAGGCCGCCAATGCCTTTTCGTGACGCCTTTTTCAGTAAAGGCAAGAGCTCTTTTTCGAGCTCGATCTGTTCCTTATGACGCTGCTTGTATTCTTTCGAGGCCTTGATGTCGGGAATGACGTTTTTGCGCTTCCCACGTTTTATCAAAGCCAGATAATGTTCCTTGCCGACTTGATCGGGCGCTCTTCCCAGTAGGCGATGGTAAACGGCATCGATGAATTTCTCATCGTCCAGCCCCTGCAAGTCACTCAGGTTCCTGAACGAGCTTCCTTCCTTGGAAAAATAGATGTCGCGCAGAATATCGATCCGGTCTTTTCCTGCGAGCAATTGCTGAAGATAGGAAGTCAGGCCCGAGTCGTCGATCGGGCGGCCCAGGATGAGCTTATAGGCTTGTTGCAAAAAAACTTCTTCGGACTTTGAAAACAGTATTTCCGCCTTCATGAGTCAACCCCCTTTACTGTAAAACTCGTAGGCCTCTTCATTGCTTGCAAAGGAAAGTAGATTGCCCTGATGCAAAAGAAAAACCCTTTGGCAATGTTCCTTGAGGTTATGAAGCTCGTGCGACACCATCACCATCGCCCGATCCTTGCGCTTCTCAAATAGCTCAATCTGGCATTTGGCGTGGAAACGTGCATCGCCCACCGAAATGATTTCGTCGATCAAAAAACAGTCGAATTCCACGGCCATGGAAATAGCAAAGGCCAACCTTGAGCGCATGCCGTTGGAGTATGTCTTGACCGGTTCGCGGAAATATTTGCCCAGTTCGGCAAAGTCCTGCACATAGTCGATCTTGTCGCGGTAGTCGACACCATACACGCGGCAGATGAACTTGAGGTTGTCCAGTCCCGTCAGGCTACCCTGGAATGCACCACCAAAGGCCAGCGGCCAGGAGATGCTCATGCCACGATGGATCTTTCCGGAGTCCGGCCGCTCGGCGCCGGAAAGGATGCGGATGAGGGTGGACTTGCCGGCCCCGTTACGGCCGAGGATGCCGATCTTCTCTTCCGGGGCGATGGTCAGGTCAATCCCGTTCAACACGGTATGCAGCCCGCTGCGGGTGGGGTAGCTCTTGCGAATGTCAGTCAAGGTGATCATTCCGGCTGCACCCTTCGGCCTGCTTCCCGGGTTAGGGCGAGGCCAAACAAGGTCATGACGAGATTGGCCGTGGCAAAGTAGGCGGGGCTTTCATGGGTAGGAATGACGCCGCCAAAATAACCATGCCGGATCATTTCCACGCCGTGCACCATGGGCAGCCACAATACGGCGTCTTGGGCCGTTTTGGGCAGCCAGTCCACCATATACATGGCGCCCGAAAGCGGGAAGAGCAGGTAGGTGACGACGTGCCAGACCCGTTCGATGAGTTCCGATCGTTCGGAATAGGCCCCGACGATGAGCCCCAGGGCTAAGGCGAACCAAGCCAGCAGCAGCCAACCTGCCAGGATGATGGGGAGGTCGTGGGGCCACTGCATCACACCAATGCCGGCAAAGAAGAAGGTGAGCACGACGATGGACGCGGAGGCGCCCACGAATTCAAGCAGGAAACGGGCCACGAAGATGTCCAGCACCTTGACGTTACGGTGATACATCAACGAAAGGTTAGGCTCGATGGCCTTGACACAGCGGTTGGAGACATTACGCCAGAGCAGGACGGAAGAGTAGCCGGTGATGGCAAAGGCGATGACGGGGATATTGGAGACCGTGTGCAGCTTGGCCAGATACCATAGCCCCGCCACGCCCAGGGTGAACAGCATGGGTTCGAGCATCAGCCAGACCACGCCCAGGCCGTGACGACCAAAGCGGGTGATGACCTCGCGCAGAAAGAGCGCGTGAATGACGCGCAACTGGATGGCCAGCGAACGGGTGAGCGGGGTTTCAGCCACGGCGTTCAATCCTGATGCTCCTTGATACCGGCGATGAGCATGGAAAGAACGCCCCAGGCGATCAGGCCCAGCACGAAGACGGCGAGGACGTTGCGCAGGCGTCGCGGCTCCATCGCTGCATCCGGTAGGTTGGGCTGGGCAATGCGTTCAAGATAAAGCTGTTGGCGCCGGGCCTCGTTGCGGGCCTGCTCCAGCGAGACCAGCGCACTGGCGAGTTGCTTGTCGGCGAACTCTTTATCCAGTGCCAAGCGCTGGAATTCGGCGGCCTTGCTGGCGAGCGAGCGGCCGCTGCCGGCTACCCGGGCAGATTCAAGCTCGATTTCGCTTTCCAGCATCTGGATGCGTTGCTTGAGCACCGGGATTTGCGGGTTGTCCCGGGTCAGCATCTGCAATTGCGCCAGTTGCGCTTTGGTGGCGATCAGTTCGTCCTGCAGCTTGGCGATCTGCTGCAGGGGGATGGTAGATTGTTTTTCCGGGTCGATCACGCCTTTTTCGTTGCGATAGCGCGCCAGGGCCAGCGCCGCATCCCTGGCTTTCTTTTCGGCCTCGGCCACTTCGTTGGCGGCGAAGCGGATCATGTCCTGCCGCCCGCGTTCGTTGAGTTGATTGACCAGCGCTTCGCTCATTTCGATCAGGTATTGGTTGATTTTCTGCGCTTCCTCGGCGCTGAAGGCGCGCACCGTGACCGTGGCGATGGACGAAACCGGGTCGAGTTGCACGCCGACCATTTTCTGGTAGTAGCGGTGCATGTTTTCGAAGCTGTCGTCCCAGTCCAGCCCGGGGAAGCGGCTGAATACGTCCCCTTTGCCAAACGCGGCACGAAGCTTGAGCTTTTCATCCAGTGCACGCATGGCATCGCGCGAGAGGATGTAATCTTGCACGGTGTAGCTGTCGTCCTGCGAGCGGGTGAAGCCGGTGCCCTTGAGCAGCATCCCCAGCGGCGATGCCGTCTGCCGTTCGGGGCTGCGAACGACGAAGCGGGATTCGCTGATGTAAACGTCGGCGGCGATAAAGCCGAAATAAAGAATGGCGGCCAGGGTTGGCAGGACGACAGTCAGCCAGAACAGGCGGTGCGACTGCCAGGACTGACGAAGGCTTTCCCGATTGAGCAAGCCTGCAAAGGACGATTTCATTGCTTTCATGTCCTTGCGTAGTTGTCCTCAAAACGCACAATATCGTCCTCGCCCAGATATTCTCCGCTTTGCACTTCGATCATCACCAGCGGCAGAACACCCGGGTTGGCGAGCCGGTGCCGGTGGCCGGCGGGAATGTAGGTGGATTCGTTAGCGGCGACGAAAAATTCTTTCTCTCCGTTAACGACCTTGGCCATGCCTTGCACGACGATCCAGTGCTCGCTGCGGTGGTGGTGCATTTGCAGGCTCAGGCTGGCGCCGGGTTTGACGACGATGCGCTTGATCTTGTAGCGGTCACCCTCTTCCAGCACAGTGTAGTCGCCCCAGGGGCGATGCACGGTGCGGTGCAGCTTGTAGGCTTCGTGGCCGCTTGCCTTGAGTTGGCTGTAGAGGTGCTTGACGTCCTGGGCGCGCGCCTTATCGGCGACCAGCAGGGCATCGGGGGTGTCGACGATGATGAGATCGTGGACGCCCACCGCACCCACCAGGCGCCCGTCGCTATGGATGAAACAGTTTTCGGCATCGTGCAACAGGGCTTCGCCTTCGACCCGGTTGCCGTTCGCATCGGCTGTGGACAGTTCGCCGAGCGCCGACCAGGAGCCGATGTCGCTCCAGCCGATGTCGCAGGGCACGACCGCCACGCGGTCGGATTTTTCCATGACAGCGTAGTCGATGGATATGTCGGGGACCTTCGCGAAGCCGTCGGGTTCCAGCTCGCATTGGGTGAGGCCTTTGCCCTCGACGCAGCGGGATTGGGTGAGGCAGGTTTGTACGGCATCGAGAATGCCTGCGCAGTGCTGGCGCATTTCCTCGAGCATGGTCGTAGCCTTGAAGCAGAACATGCCCGAGTTCCAGTAAAATCGGCCGGTTTTAAGGTAGGCGGCGGCTGTGGCGGCATCGGGCTTTTCGACGAAGCGCAGCACGCGGTGGCCGTCGGCCTCGATGTAGCCATAGCCGGTTTCGGGGGCGACGGGCTGGATGCCGAAGGTGACGAGCTTGCCCTGCTCCGCCAATCGTCGCGCCTCCTCCACCGCTTTGGCGAAGGCGCTCTGATCGGCGATCAAATGATCGGCTGGCAGCACGAGGAGGATGGCATCGGCCTGTTTTGCCGCGACATGCAGCGCTGCCGCCGCGACCGCCGCCGCCGTGTTGCGCCCGAAGGGTTCGAGCAAGAAGGAGGTGGCTAACCGGCGCACGTTGACTTCGCGGTATTCGTCTTCGGTCTTGAAGAAAAGCTCACGGTTGGTGACCGTGAGGATTTCGGATACGTCCGGCAACTGCGCGCCGCGCAAGAAAGCCTTTTGCAATAGGCTTTGACCATCGCTTAAGCGAATGAAGGGCTTGGGGTGCATCTCGCGCGAGACAGGCCAAAGGCGCGAACCGGCGCCGCCGCACAGGATGACGGGGATGAGGGGATAGTGCTGCATTAAGCCGATTCCTTGAGTACTTCAATAGTCTGCCTGATTTGGCCCTCGGTGTGCAGGCTGCTCAAAAAGAACCGCAACCGCGCCGCCTTCTCTTCCACCGCCGGATAGATGATAGGCTGGACGTTGATGCCGCGCTCGAAGAGGCGATTGGAGAGTTTCGCCGCCTTGAGCGAACTGCCGGTGATGATGGGCACGATGGCAAAGCCCTGCGAGCTGCCGGTATCAAAACCCGCTGCCCGTGCGAGGGTGAGGAAGCGCTGCGCGTTTTCGTGCAGGCGGGCGACTCGCTCGGGTTCTTTTTGCATGATCTTGAGGGCGGCCAGTGATGCCGCCGCCAGGGGTGGCGCGATGCCGACGCTGTAGACGAACCCGGGGGCATTGTATTTGAGTAGTTCCACCAGCGCCCGCTCGCCAGCGATGTAGCCGCCGCAGCCTGCCAGGGTCTTGCTGAGCGTGCCCATCCAGATGTCGACGTCCTTGCCCGCCACGCCATGGTGTTCGCGGATGCCCTTGCCCGTGGCGCCGATGACGCCGAGGCTATGCGCCTCGTCCACCATCAGGAAGCAGCCGTACCTGCGCTTGATGTCGATGAGCGCGGGCAGATCGGGGAGGTCGCCGTCCATGCTGTAGTGCCCTTCGACGACGATGAGCGCGCGCTCGAATTGGCCGCGGATTTCGGCGAGGATGGCGTCGAGCGCCTGTGTGTCGTTGTGCGGAAAGCTGCGCCGCGTACTGCCGGCAAGCCGGATGCCTTCGAGCACGCTGTTGTGGATGAGGCTGTCGTGGATGATCAGGTCTTTGGGGCCGAACAGGGTGGCGATGGTGAAGACGTTGGTGGCGTGTCCGCTGACGAAGACCACGCAGTCCTCGACCTCGTAGAGTTCTGCCAGGGTCTCTTCCAGTTCGCGCTGGATGGGGCGTTCGCCCGCGACCAGACGGCTGGCGGATGCGGATGTGCCGTAGCGATCAATGGCGTCCTTCGCGGCCTTGCTGATGGCGGGGTGACCGGAGAGGCCGAGGTAGTTGTAGCTGGAAAAGTTGATGTATTCGCGACCTTCGATGCGGGTGACCGCCCCGGCCACGCCGTCGTGGGCGATGAAGAACGGGTTGCGCAGCCCCAGACGATCGGCCGCCGCCTTGGGCACGAGCATTTTTTCATAGAGGGGATGACGGTCGAAGCGGGTGAAGGACTCCGGTACCGCGGTGCGCATGAGCACGCGGCTGGCCTCACCCGGCACGGCGGCGCCCGTTGCCAGTTTCTTGCCCAGGAAGCGCTCGATGAGCTGTTGCTTGGCCTTGCGGCCCAATGTCGACTGGGTCATGCGGTCAACCTCGCTCCCTGCTTCGCCATAGCGCGCGCGTCTCGAGTGATCTGGCGCAATTCTTCCACAGTAACGGACTCGCCATGCTGTTGGGCCATCCCCTGGGCGACGGCATCGAGCGTGTTCGCAGCGGTGTCGTCGCCAGCGCCGCCGAGCAAGCGCTCGACGATGCGCTGCGTTACCCGCTGAACCGTGGGTGATTCGTTGAGCATCATGACGGGCAATTGAATGCCAAGCCGCCGTTCCAGCCCCAGGGCGAGCTCAACGGCCATGAGCGAATCCAAACCCAGATCGTGCAGGCTGTGCGTGGGGTCGATGCGGTCGGCGCTGATCGCGAGCACTTGCGCAACCTCCTCGCGCACGAATTTTTGCACCAGCTCGGTCAATTGCTCGGGCGAAAGCTGGGCTGCGAGTGCGTTGAAGTCGACTTGGTCGCGATCGACGTCGCGGGTGTCGACGGCGCGATTGAGCGCCATGAAGCGTCGGCTGCGCGCAGACGGCAGGATGCGTGACAGCGTGCTCCAGTCAAAATTGGCCACGGTACGCACGGTCTGCTGCGAGAGCAAAATGTCGAGCTGCTCGAGCGCCGTTTGCGCGGACAGCGGCGGCTTGCCCAGGCGTTGTGCCAAAGCGTCACGCACCGCTTGTTGGCGCGTGAGGTAGCCCGCATCGCCAATGGGCCCCCAGGCAATGCAGGTGGCGGGCAGACCGAGGCGATGACGCAGCAGCGCCAAGGATTCCAACCCAGCGTTGGCTGCCACGTAGTTGGCTTGCCCAGGGTTGCCGATGGCCGTGGTGACCGAAGAAAACAGCACGAAGTACGCAAGCGGCGTGTCGAGGGTGGCCTGGTGCAAATGCCATGCGCCGATCAGCTTGGGGGCGAGCACCTGCTGCATGCGTTGGGCGTCCAGATTGGCGATGAGCGCATCGTCAAACACGGCGGCGGCATGCAGCACACCGTGCAGCGGCGGCAGGTGACGACGGATGTGGTCGATGAGTGCACAGACGGCATTGCGATCAGTGATGTCGCAGGCCAGCACGTGGGCGTGAACACCGCGCGCCGCAAAGGCCGCAATCGCTTCTGGCGCACCAGGGGTGTCGAGGCCGCGGCGCCCCACGAGGACGAGATGGCGCGCGCCCCGCTCGGCCAGCCACTGCGCAGCCTCGAGACCAAACCCACTGACGCCACCGGTGATCAGCCAGGTTACGTCAGGATCCAGGGTCAACCGCGCTGCCGCCGGCGGCGGCTCTGCGATGCTCGGCGCCGTTGCATCGAAAGTGACCACCACTTTGCCGATGTGGCGGGCCTGCTGCATGGTGCGAAAAGCGTCGACGACGCGCTCAGCCGTGAAGGTGCGCGCTGGCAGGGGCGACAGCGCCCCCTCGCGAAACAGCGCCATGACCTCGTAAAACAGGCGTTTGGCCAGTTGCGGGCGGGCGATGAGCAGTTGGTCGGCGTCGATGCCGAAGTAGCTGATGTTGTCCTTGAACGGACGCAGACCGATGGGGGTGTTTTCGAAAAAATCCCGTTTGCCGAGTTCGAGAAAACGACCAAAGGGTTTCAACACCCGCAGGCTGCGGCGCATCGCCTCCCCGGCCAGGGAGTTGAGCACCACGTCCACACCCTCCCCGGCGGTGACGGTCAGAATGTCGTCGGCAAACGACAAGGAGCGCGAGTCGAACACGTGGTCGGCCCCCAGAAGGCGGACGAAATCACGCTTTTCGTCGCTGCCGGCGGTGGCAAAGACTTCCGCCCCCAGATGTTTGGCCAGCTGGATGGCGGCAATACCCACGCCCCCGGCACCGCCGTGGATGAGCACACGCTCGCCGGCCTGCAAGTGAGCCAAGTGGTGCAGCGCGTAGTACGCCGTGAGAAACACGGTGGGCACCGTGGCAGCGGATTCGAACGTCCAGCCGCTTGGCAGTGGCGCCAGCGCCGCGGCGTTGGTGAGGACATGGCTGGCAAAGCAGGCAGATCCGAACCCCATGACCGCGTCACCGGGTTTGACGTCGCGCACGCGGGGACCGACGCGCTGTACCACCCCGGAAAATTCCAAGCCCAAGGTCGGCCCGGCAAAGCCTTTTTCGAGCGCTTCATCGGGCAGAAGCCCCATGACGTACATGACGTCGCGAAAGTTCAAGCCCGTGGCCTTGACGGCGACTTCGACCTCCTCGTCGGCCAGGGCTCGCTCGGGCATTGGCAGCCACACCAAATGACGCAGTTGGCCGGGCAGGTGAAAATCGAGGCGGTAGCGGGGATGCGCCATCGCACCGGGTGCATGGGAAGCCGCGGCGGGGGCTTCGCGCATGAGCAGGGCGTGCCGCTGCCCTCCGTTCCCAAGAACGATTTCCTCGCAACCGTCCGGCCACAAAAGCTCCCACTCCAAGCGCTGCAGGGTTGCTTCATCGACGGTGGCGGTGGCCACGTCGATGAGGGTGTTGGACAGCGCCGACACCTCATTCATGGCCACGCGAACCATACCCCAGAGAGCCGCCAGCGCGGGGTTGGGCGATGCCACCCCCACGGGCTGACTGGCCAGCGCTGCGGCGCGCGTCAGCCACCACAGGCGCGGCAGGGATGTTTGCTGTTGAGTGAGCGCCTGAATGAGCGCCAACGCTTCGCTGACAAGTGTCCCGGCGTCCTCGCCACTGGCTTGCCAGCCTTTGAGCCAGACGAGATGGCGAGCAGCGATATCTACCTGTTCGAGCGTTTCGATCACTTCGGCCCGTTGCCCGCGGGCGATGAGCCGCACCGCTAGCGCATGCGCGATGTCGCGCGTCGCGCCGTCGACGAGAAATTGCCAGTGGGCCGCTGGCGTATCGGGCATCGCAGCGCTGACCGCCGAGCTGCGGGCCAGGATGAGGTACGCGCCCGCCGCCAAGCCTTCCGCCGCCGGTTCGGACCAGGCCACGACGTCGGCAAAATTTTCCTGCTGTAGAAGCGCCTGCCAGTTTTCGGCGGTGGTCAAGGATGATAGGGGCGATGCGGCATCCGGCCCGGCATGCCACCAAGCCGGATCGAGTCCGTGCAGGAAATCGGCGCTCCAGTCGGGATGACGCTCGGCGACGAGCAGGTAAGCGCCGGCAGCGAGCCAGCGCCTCACCTGTGTGAGCGCGGCCTTCGGAATGAGGCACCGATGCAGGATGTGGCGCACCAGCACGACATCGAAGGCACAGTCCCCCGGGGGATCGGTGCCGACAAACGTCCAGGCAGCCGGATCGAAGGCGGCTATCCGCACTTGGGGATGGGCCGCGTATTCAACGCGCAGCCGGTCTGCCGCAGCGTCGCCTGCCACGGCCAGCGTATACTCCAGGCGGTCTTCGGGCAACAACGGTAAGATGGTCCGTGGCAGCCCGCTGGGACCGAGACCGAGCTCCAAGATACGCAAGCGCCGATGTGGGGGCAGCGTACGAGCCAGATGCTGCAAGAACTGCTCCGTGGCGCGATAGACGCCCGAGTAAGCCGGATCGCTCTGGAATAGGTCCTCCAGCGCGGGACTGTGCGCAAGCGTCGCTGACAAGCGTTGTCGTTCCTCTGGATCGACGAGGAGGTCTGGCAGGCGTTGCCCGATACGCCCGAGCCACGTCAGTTGCGCGACCGCCTCCGGGGCGTCACGCAACAATGTGCGCCACAGATCGGCTGCCGCCGGCAGATCGGCCTCGGCCACCAGTTGCCACTCCAGCTCGCGCGCGACCAACAGCCCTTCCTGCCTCAATAGGTCAGCCAACCAGCGGGTGAAGGCATCAGCGCCGCCGACAAGCCGCTGTAGCGCGTCGTTGCCCCGGTCGGCTGCGGCGCGAAAAGCCTCGAATGCGAACGAGACGACCAGCGCTTCGAGCAGCGGCAAGGTTTCCTTGAACCAGCGCTGGCGCCGCGCGACATCGGTATGCGCATCGGCAGATAAAGCGGCAACGAGCTCCGCGAGGGGCAAACCTTCGGCATGCCGCGCTTGCAGGGGGTGTGGGGTCAACCACGGCTCGATGACCCAGTGCGCCACGGCTGCCGTTTGCTCGCGCTTGAGCGCGGCAGCACGGAAGCGGCATCCGCTCAACTGGGCCAGGAGTTGACCGTCGGCATCGAACAGCTCGAACTCCAGCAACACCGAGCGCGCGCTGCGACGCACCAAGCGCGCCCGAAAGCGCAGCGGCACACCGCTGCGCAGCAGCGTCAGATGCCCCAGTTTCACGGGGAGCAAGGCCACCGCCTGACCAGCTTCGATCTCGGCCTGAAAAAAGGCCGTCTGCGCTTGAAAACATACGTCGAGCAGCGCCGGATGCAGCAAGTAGCTCGTGGCGTCGAGGTCCGGCGGCGGAAGCAGCGCGGCTTCGAGCCACTCGCCTTGTACCCACGCGGTGTCGAGCCCGCGGAATGCAGGCCCATACGCCAGGCCGAGCGCCGCGGTGAGACGATAGTGCGCGTCGGCCGGCAGCGCGCTGGCATGCCGTGGATTGGGGCGCGCCAAGCGCGCGTGGCTGGTGGCGCCGGAGGGCTGCAGCAGGCGGCCCGAGGCGTGCAAAGTCCATGGGTCCGTGCTCAGGCGTGGCCGGCTTTTGATGACGAAGCTGCCGTCGCGGGGGTAAAGCTCGAACCGAAGGGTGCGCGCGACCTCCTCGTCGAAGACGAGGGGCGCCAGAATGTCCATTTCTTCCAAGCCGAAAGCGCCGGCCCCGAGCCATTCGCGTGCCGCAGCCAAGGCCATTTCGGCGTAGGCCGCGCCGGGAAATACGACGGCGCCACCGACCTTGTGATCGGCCAACCAGGGCAGCACGGATGGATCGAGAGTGTTTTCCCAGATGTGGTCAGCGTGGGGAAGCGGCCAGCCCAGCAGCGGATGCACCCGGCGCCTCTCGATGGTCAGCGCGCTTTCATTGCTGCGCGAATGCCAATGCCGCTCACGCTGCCACGGGTAAGGGGGCAGCGTGACGTGTTGTCCCACGACGGGAAAGTAGCGCTTGAGCCCTGTGCCGTCGCTGAGCAGGTGCGCGCGCAGTGCCGTCTCCCGCACGCGGGAGAGGCCATCGGCTCCTTTTTGCAGGGTCGGCAGCACCCGGCCATGTACGTCAGCGGCCTCCAAACACTCTTTGATATAACGCTGCAAGATGGCGTTGGGGCCGATTTCGATGAATATCCGGGCACCAAGTGCGCATGTGGCGGCGATGGCGTGGGCGAAGCGAACGGGTTCGCGCACATTTCGCCACCAGTAATCGGCGTCCAAGGCGCAGCCCTGCACAACGTCGCCGGTCACCGTGGAAACGAAGGTGGCATGCGTTGCTTGGCGTGGTTGCAGGTCACGAAGACTGTCGAGCAGGGATGTTTGGATCGGGTCCATGCGGTTGCTGTGAAACGCATAGTCCAGATCGAGGATGCGGAAAAACACGCCTCTGGCAGCGAGCGCCGCTTGCAGACGTTCGAGCGCAGCCAGGCTGCCCGAAAACGTGATGTTGCGAGGGCTGTTGATGCCGGCGATTGCTATATCCTGCGGCGAAACCCCGAGCTCGACGATGAGTTGTTGCGCTTCTTGTGCCGACAAACCAGCCGCCGCCATGCGCCCCGTGCCCCGCGTTTGACTTTGCGCGCGGCTGCGCGCCACGATGACGCGGGCGGCGGTATCGAGGTCGAAAATACCAGCAGCCCACGCCGCCGCCACCTCGCCCACACTGTGCCCGACGACCGCGGTCGGTGTCACGCCGAGATCGGCCAGCAGCTGAGTCAGACCAATCTGGATGGCAAACAGCAGCGGCTGGGCAATGGCGGTCTCTTGCAGCACAGACGGATCGGTATCGGCGTGTAGCGCCTGCAGCACCGAAAAACCGGCCAGCGACTGGATGCGGGCGTCCAGGTCGGCCAGCGCTTGCGCAAAGGCAGGCGACTCGAGCATGAGCTGCCGCGCCATCCCCTGCCACTGTGCGCCGTTGCCCGAGTAAACAAACGTCAGCGATCCCGTTTGCGGTAATGCGGTTTCGCGCACGATCCCCGCGGCGTCTCCCGACTCAGCAAAGGCGGCGAGTGTTTCGGCGGCTTGCATCGCATCGTGCGGCAGCAGCGCGAGACGCTCAGGCAGCCACTGCCGCCGGAAGGCGGCCGCGTAGGCGATGTCGTAGTAGCAGTCCGCCCCCTTTTTGACCAACAGCGCGGCATATTGCGACGCCGAGGCCCGCAGGGCAGCGGAATTCTTTGCACTGAGCACGAGCGGCGGCACGGTGTTTGCCACCGTCGTCGGAGCCACCGTGGGCGCCGGCCATTCCTGTAGCAGGACGTGCGCGTTGGCGCCGCCGAAGCCGAACGAGTTGACGCCAGCGATGAGCGGCCCTGCTTTTTGGAGGGCCATCGGCTGCGCGACAGGCGCGACGTTGAGCGCTGCGAAGTCGATGTGGGGATTGGGCGTACTCAGATGGATTTGCGGCGGCAGCGCGCGCCGCTTCAGCGCCACGATGGTCTTGATCAGGCCGGCCATGCCGGAGGCTGCTTCCATGTGACCGAGGTTGGCCTTGATCGAGCCAATCGGCAGAGGATCGCTTCGCCCCCGGCCGTAGACCTGTCCAATCGCGGCACATTCGATGGGGTCGCCCACCGCTGTACCCGTGCCGTGGGCTTCGACGAAGTCGACGTCAGCGGCCGTCAAACCAGTTTTGGCCAGCACCTGCCGCATCAGCTCGACCTGACCCGCCGGACTCGGAATGGTCAGCGCATTCTTGCGTCCCCCGTCGGCGTTGACGCCTGTGCCCAGGATCACGGCGTGGATGGGGTCGCCGTCTGCCAAGGCCTGGTCCAAGCGCTTGAGCAGCAGCACCGCCGCCCCCTCTGAGCGAACGTAACCGTTGCCCTCGGCATCGAATACCTTGCAGCGCCCCTGTGCTGAGAGCATGGACGCCTTGGTAAACCCGACGAAAGGATAGGGGTGAAGGAGAAGACTCACGCCACCCACCAGGGCCGCGCTGGCCTCCCCACCTTGCAAGGCGCGACAAGCATGATGGAGCGCCACCAATGAAGACGAGCAAGCGGTATCCACCGCCAAGGAAGGACCATGCAAATCAAAGACGTATGAAATCCGGTTGGCCGCGATGCTGAGCGTGTTGCCAGTCATCGAATGCGCTGTCATCGATGCCAGGTCGTCTAAGGCGCGGGTACCGTAGTCGAGGCTGGAGATGCCTACGTAGACGGCACAGTCCGTGCCCGCCAAACGTGACGGCGGGATGGCTGCGTTTTCCATCGCCTCCCACGCTAGCTCGAGCAGAAGACGCTGCTGCGGGTCGAGTTGCGCCGCTTCGCGCGGTGAGATGCCGAAGAAAGCGGCATCAAACTCGTCGATCTTGGACAGAACGCCTGCGGAGAAGGTGATGCTGCGCCCTGGCTCCGCGCGTCTGCGATGCTGCAACTCATGGGTGGCCCACCGATCAGCGGGGACTTCGGTCACCAAATCACGGCGCTGCTGCAGCGCTTGCCAGAGTGCCTCCTCGTCGCTCAAATCACCAGGAAAGCGAAACGCCAGCCCGATGATGGCAATGGGTTTCAACGTCTCGAGGCCTTCTGTAGTCGCCCCTGAAATATTCATAACCTCATGATTTTTCTTGTGTTATTGCCTGCTTGCAGGTACAATAACCCCCAGATC
>OGCI01000780.1_pt1 | contig 32055 bp, 21 predicted proteins | sample 1570021 | NCBI WGS metagenome assembly OGCI01 (sample SAMN06264664, study PRJEB24512) | hot springs metagenome | isolation source: Hot spring water | place: South Africa: Tshipise | collected 2015-06-21 | reverse complement strand
ATTTTATAATATAAAAAAATCATAATCTACATAAGGGATAGGTGACAAAAACGACTCCATCATATCTCTACTTTAAGTTATTTTAAAAATGATTTACAATAAAATCCACACAACTATTAGCAAAAATATCCTATAACGATCTGGTTTTTTGAGAAGTGATATGTTAGAACATACTGAAATTTATCTTTTCGAGGGCGTTGGTTGCTGTAGCAACTCCACCATTTACAGGGGCAGGACCTTTTTCCTGATACCTTAAAAACTCAACATGCCCATCAAAGAAAAGGACATTAGCCCCGCCAGGGATATGGTTATATAAAGAGGGGTCTGATGTGAGTTTATCCATCATAATCCATAAACTGCTCTGGGCTTTTGCAGAACGAGCAGGATTGTTAATATCTGTAATCAAAAATCGCTCAATACCTTCTCTCAGCCTATAAATTGTATCACCGCCTGCATTACCGACGGGCGGTTGCCCTGTAAGTCCCGCAGTTGTTGCGGAAATAACAATATCACGGTCGGCTCTACCATTCTCATGATTTACAAAGAAAGGCAGAACCGCTTCAAGTAAACCTTGAATTATTTGTGTGGGGGCTGTCCCACTCACAATATTTAAAAAAGGAACTAAGGACAAATTGGTCTGAGGGTCTGTAGTATCGCCTTTATCAAAAACCCAGCCTAAATAATAATAACTGGCTTGCATGTTCCACATGCCCTTCCCTTTTTCCGAACAGGGAATGGTTATATCTGTGTTTTCTGTTAATGGACTTATTAACGAATCGGGGGTATGCGCAGGGTCTGAAGGACAAAGAAGAATATTAACATCTGTCAGATATTCCGGATATATCATCTCCGGGTGAGGTCCTGCTACAACAATTGATTTCATCCCCACAGATGGGAACCCCGCCTGTTTACAATCAACAGCATTTCTGTAATCCATAATTACAGGCGGATATTTGGCTCCTTTGGACTCACCAGAATACATCTTAAAAATAAGTCCCCATTGTTTCAAATTATTCTGACACGAGGCACGGCGAGCTGATTCGCGAGCCCTCGCCAATGCAGGCAGTAAGATAGCCGCTAAAATCCCTATAATAGCAATGGCTACCAACAGCTCAATAAGAGTAAATCCTGTTTTCTTTTTCATAATAAAACCTTTTATAAAAACAAATTTAAATATTTATTTACTTAACGGATTTCTATCATCCTTTGGATAGGTTGCTTTGCCTGTTCGACAATCTCATTCGGTAATTCTACCTGATACTGTATTTTCTGTAAAGATTCTAATGTTTGTTCAAGAGTTATCAAGTTCATGTGCTTGCAACGGAGGGAACAAGCTTGAACTACTTCCAGTTCTGGAAATTCTGCCTGGATATTATCTCCCATAGCACACTCTGTAAACAAAGCAATTCTATCCTTAGGATGTTTTTTTACATAATCAAGCATCCCTTGAGTACTTCCCGAAAAATCTACCTTTTGTATAACTTCAGGGGGACACTCAGGATGCGCAAGAATTTTTACCCCCGGATATTGCTCCCGGACGCGGTCCACATCTTCCGGTTTAAACAATTCATGGACTTCACATCTTGCCTTCCAACCAATAACCACTTCTCGCATTCTTGATTTTATCTCTTCCATTGTTATTTCATCAGGGAAAAAATAGTCCACATTCAACTCCGAAGCTGTATTCTTTGCCAGGTACTCATCGGGCACAAAAATTACCGCTTTATGTCCCTGCTTAAAAATATGGGTAAGGACTTTCCCTGCATTTCCCGAAGTACAACAATAATCAGATTCCGCCTTCGTATCCGCATAGGTATTGACATAGGACACAACGGGAACCCCGGGAAATTTCTTCTTCAACTCAATCAAATCATTTCTATTGATTCCTTCCGCCAGAGAACAACCTGCTTCACGCGAGGGCACGATAACAGTTTTATGAGGGTTTAATATTTTTGCGGTCTCGCCCATAAACCATACGCCACAAAAAACAATAATATCGGCTTCTGTTTTACTTGCAATAGAAGAAAGTTGTAGAGAATCTCCTACATAGTCGGGGATAGAATGATATAAAACAGGTTCCATGTAGTTATGCCCCAGAATAACTGCATTCTTCTCCTTTTTCAATCGAAGAATTTCTTGAGCCAGTTCTGCTTTTAATTCAATTTCAAAATCAGGAATAATACCTTTCAGTTTTTTTCGCATCTGTTCGGCAATATGAAATGTATCTTCATCCGAAACCGTTTCTGCTTCCATACCTATAAATCCTTCTTTATATTCAGTAAGTCGAATAACAAGAAACTCTAATTGTAACAAAAAACAAGGGGATACTTCTCTCTTCAGGATATACTCTACTCTGTGGTGGTCGTTTTTTCTGTCCCTGTTAGAATATTGAGAACAGAATGCCATGCCAGCGAAGCACACTTTATACGAATAGGGAATTCACGAACACCTGCAATAGCAGTAAGTTTTCCCCATTCATCCTCATTAACAGGTGAATTGGGAGATGTTTTTAATAATTCAAGAAACTTATTAATCACCAAAATGGCTTTATCTTTAGGTTGATTTTCAAGAAAAGCGGTGAGTAACGATGCAGACGCTTTAGAAATAGCACATCCCTGACCTGTAAAGTTTATCCTTCTGATTGTATCCCCATCATACTTTAGATAAAAAACAAAATGGTCCCCACATAAAGGATTATAACCTTCTATTTTTCGGTCGTATGCTTCAGGTTCTCCATAATTTCTCGGATTTTTAGCATGGTCAAGCAAAACCTTTTCATATAGAGCACGCGATGCCGAGCTCATTTAAATATCTCCTGCACTTTATATATTGCTTCGGCCAATTGGTCAATTTCATCAACAGTATTATACACCGCAAAGGATGCTCGCGCTGTGCTGGATATACCATACCGTTCCATAATAGGTTGGGCACAATGATGTCCGGCACGAATCGCAATTCCTTCTTCATCGAGAATTTGTCCTATATCATGGGGATGCGCACAATCCATAGTAAAAGAAACAACTCCCGCTCGAGGTTTTTTAGGACCCAAAATATGTACCCCCGGTATCTGTGAAAGAATTTCGTATGCGTATTGGACCAATGCCGATTCATAATGATAAATCTCATGCATGCCTATAGATTGCAAAAAGTCGACCGCACTTCCTAATGCAATTACTCCTTCAATATTTGGTGTCCCGGCCTCAAATTTCTGGGGGGTATGGGCGTACTCTGCTTTTTCCAGAGAAACATGCAATATCATGCTTCCACCCGTTTGATAGGGTTCCATGCTTTCCAGCAGTGGAGCTTTTCCATACAGGACGCCGATACCTGTTGGAGCATACATTTTATGTCCGGAACACGCGAAGAAATCACAATCCAATTCCTGTACATTAATGGGCATGTGAGGGGTGCTCTGTGCTCCATCCACCACTATTACAGCCCCTACCTCATGGGCCTTCTTTGAAAGTTCCGAAATAGGATTAATCGTCCCCAATACATTGGAAACATGAACCACAGAAACAATTTTTGTCCTTTCAGAAAGTACTTGTTCTATCTGTGTTAAGTCCAGTATCCCTTCATCCGTTATTGGAACTACTTTCAAATTGGCCCCCGTTCGTTGAGAAACGACCTGCCAGGGTATTAAGTTGGAATGGTGTTCCATTTGTGTAATTAATATCTCATCCCCCGGTTTGAGTCGGGGATAGGCGTATGACTGTGCAATCAAGTTTATTGAATCGGTTGTCCCTCTTGTAAAAACAATTTCACAATCAACCTTAGCCCCTAAAAAACGGGCTACTTTCGAACGAACTTCCTCATATTTTTCCGTAACTTTTTCACTTAAAAAATGTATTCCCCGATGAACATTTGCATTCTCTCGTTGATAATATCGTGCAATGGTATCTATAACATTCTTAGGTTTTTGCGAAGTGGCTGCATTATCGAGATACACCAAAGGTTTTCCACGAACTATAATTTCCAGAATAGGGAATTGGGCTCGAATACTCTCAATTCCTATTTTCCGTGCCAGCGATTCTAAATGCCATCGGCGTCGTTGTAAGGGGTCTTTACTCAAAGAAGGCACCTCTTTTTTAATATGTAAACTCATTCTAATTACTCTTTTACTTCTTTGCTAATACAAATGTTAACAAAATCTTCTACTTCACGGATGGGAAACTCTTTCAAAATCTGATTAATAAACCCACGAATAAGCAAAGAGCGTGCTTTATCAGGTTTAATCCCGCGTGTCTGGAAATAGTATATCAAGTCCGGAGGAGGAGGACCTACAGTAGCCCCATGAGTACAACGGACATCATCCGCATATATTTCTAACTGAGGTTTAGCATTGATTACGGCCTCATCCGAAAGAGATAAACCTTTAAACTGTTGTATCGAATCGGATTTCTGGGCATCTGGGGCTATATAAATTTTTCCTCGATAAACCGTTTTACTTTGTTCCTGACCTAACCCACGCCAATGGATCCGACTTGTCCCGTAACCTTTCAGATGTTGAATAAGCTGCTGTGTTTCGGAAAAACACCGACCTTTATTTATAACAAGTCCATTGATTTGAGAAGTAACATTTTCACCTTCAATCTCCACATCTATTTCCGAACGAATAAATTGACCGGACAAATGTAGGGAATTATAACTAAACGAACTTTCACATCCTAATTGAACGGAAGTAGAAAAGAAACGGAGTGTATCATTCGTTCCCTGAATACTGTTCAGGTATTTAAGATGAGCATTTCTACCTACAATAATTTGCTCCCTTGCATTGACCCAAACAGAATGCGGTTCTTGAGTATCTGCCCCATAATGAACTGTAACCGTAGCCTGAGCATTGTCATCAAGATATACCAACACACGCGGGACATCAACAGTATCCGCATCAAAACCACGACTCATTATTGTAATATGAATGGGTTTCTCTACCACTGTTTCTTTCGGTATATAAAGAAATATCCCGTTATGCATAAACATATCCGACAGTGCCTCAAAAATATGTTGAGGGTCCTTTTCTTTTTTAAATATTTGCTGAATGATATTCCCATATCCAAGGAGTATCGAATCTTTAAAACTATTAATAAACAATGTAGGGCTGTTATAAGTTCTTGACTTTATAGCCCCGTTCTCCCAGATGGCAGTAGGGGGAAAAATATCATATATATTCTTCGGGATATTTTCTTCCTGAACTTTTTTGTGTACCCTTAATGTCCATTTCCTCTGCGGACTGAAAAAGGGCATTAGATTGGTTTCTCGCCAACCTTCCGTCTTCTTATTAGGGATAGGCAATACTTCAAAAGCATCAGCCCCATTCCGCAACAAATACTCCCACCAATTCGGGAACACAAATCCATTTCGGATATGAGCAACGGACTCTAACAATTGAATTTTTTTATCGTCCTGATACATTATTGCCATAAATATTCCCTTTACGATAAAACTCCAATAGAGGACATCTCCATTTCTTCTTCCTTTTTAAGCCAATCATAACCCTTCTGCTCCAGTTCAAGGGCTAATTCAAACCCACCCGACTTTACTATTTTCCCTTTGTAAAGCACATGCACAAAATCGGGTTGGATGTAATTCAATAATCGCTGATAGTGGGTAATTATAATAAAAGAACGGTCCGGAGACCTCATACGATTAACACCCTCTGCTACGGATTTGAGAGCATCGATATCCAATCCCGAATCTGTTTCATCTAAAATGGCAAGGACAGGTTCTAAAACAGCCATCTGAACAATTTCATTTCGTTTTTTCTCCCCTCCCGAGAACCCCTCATTCACAGAGCGTTCCGAAAAGGAAGGGTCTAAACCTATTTCTTTCATTTTTTCTTTTAATTGCTTTTCAAAATCCCAGATGTCAACCGGTGGCAAATTTTTTGATTTTCGTATCTCATTTATCGCAGTATGTAAAAATTCCGTATTTGAGAGACCGGGTATTTCAACGGGATATTGAAAAGCAATGAAGACACCCCTGCGAGATCGTTCCTCAGGGGGAATATCCAGAATATTCTCGCCCAACAATAAAATCTCACTTTCCGGAGAAACTTCATATTTTTCATTCCCTGCAAGAATCTGTGCAAGAGTACTTTTTCCTGAACCATTCGGTCCCATAATTGCATGAACTTCTCCGGGATTAACAGTTAGATCAATCCCTTGAAGTATCAATTGTCCTTCAATCAAGGCTCTTAAGTTTTTAATTTTAAGTAAACTCATCCGACACTTCCTTCTAAACTAATACTTAATAATCGTGTTGCTTCTACCGCAAACTCCATAGGCAAATGATCAAAAACCTCTTTACAAAAACCATTTACTACCAGGGATATTGCATTTTCAGGGCGAATACCCCGTGCACGACAGTAAAATAATTGTTCCTCATTGATTTTTGAGGTAGTTGCTTCATGTTCAACCGAAGAAGAGGAATTACGAACATCAATATCAGGAAAAGTATGGGCGCCACAACGATTTCCAATGAGCAACGAATCGCATTGGGTATAATTCCGAGAATTCTCCGCTTTCGGCATCACCCGAACCATTCCACGATAGGTATTTTGACTCATCCCCGCAGATATTGTTTTACTTATAATGGTGCTATGGGTATTTCTACCAATATGTATCATCTTCGTCCCTGTGTCTGCTTGCTGTTTATTTCGTGTCAATGCAACGGAATAAAATTCCCCGGTAGAATTATCCCCCTGCAAAATACAACTGGGATATTTCCATGTGATAGCGGAACCCGTTTCCACCTGCGTCCAGGAAATACGCGAATTATCACCCATGCATTTCCCTCGCTTAGTAACAAAATTAAAGATACCTCCGCGCCCCTCTTCATCACCTGCATACCAATTCTGAACCGTAGAATAACGAATGGTGGCGTTTTTATGAGCAACAAGTTCCACCACAGCCGCATGCAACTGATTTTCATCACGAATAGGTGCGGTACAACCTTCCAGATAACTCACTTCAGATCCTTCCTCCGCAATAATCAATGTTCGTTCAAACTGACCTGTCTGTGCAGAGTTAATCCGAAAATAAGTAGATAAATCCATTGGGCATTTAACACCTTTGGGAACATACACAAAAGAACCATCACTAAAAACCGCAGAATTCAAACTCGCATAATAATTATCACTGGGAGGAACAACTGAACCTAAGTATAACCTGACCAAGTCCGGGTAATTACGAATGGCTTCAGACATGGAACAAAAGATTATCCCGAACTTACCCAATATTTCTTGATGTGTTGTTGCAACAGAAACACTATCAAATACCGCATCTACCGCTATTCCTGCCAACCGTTTCTGTTCCTCTAAAGGTATCCCCAACTTCTCAAAAGTTCGAAGAATCTCAGGCTCTACTTCTTCTATACTTTTAGGTCTCTCTTTCATTCTCGGAGCAGAATAGTAACGAATAGACTGAAAATCAGGGGTCCTGAATTTAACAAATGCCCAACGCGGTTCTTTCATTCCTATCCAGATTCGATATGCATTCAACCTCCATTCGGTCATCCATTCCGGCTCATCTTTTTTCTCAGATATTTTACGGATTATATCTTCATTTAGCCCAAAAGGAAACGGTTCCTCCTCTATTGGTGTAACCCAACCGTAAGCATATTTTTTATTTATCAACTCATGCACTGTGCTCATGCCTTCACCATTATTTGTATTGCTGTCCAATTCTTTCTCTATCACTTTTGAATTAACTTCGGCCATTTTCTTTTGGCTCCCCTGTCTAATTTTTTTTCATTTAGTAAAGAAAACAATCCTCATATATAGATTATTCCAATGAAAGATGTAATCCTTGAATAATCCATATGAAAAGGAAATAATACCTTTTTCTCATCTTCGCTCTATTAACTTTAAAAAAAATAATGTTTATAAAACCTTAAAAACGAAGAAGGCCTGCCTTTATGATAAAAATAATAAATATTGCTAATCCGAAAGCGTCTAATAAGGGTATACAAACATAATTTGCAATTTAGAGGTCAAAACAATAAAATAGTTCGGTTAAATTTTTTTTTAATAATTATACCTGTTGTACAATATTTTCCTAAACTTCCTATGTTTGAGGAGTCTATGAATGACTGAAAAAATAGCAACCGATATTCCATTATCCCGCGAACAACTTCCTCAAATTATTGATAAAATACTTCATGAAACACCTATTACGGATATTCACACACATTTATTCGCCCCATCTTTCGGGAATTTGCTCCTATGGGGTATAGATGAGTTGCTAACCTATCATTATCTCGTTGCTGAGTTTATCCGCACGACAGAAATGCCCTATTCAAACTTCTGGAATATGTCCAAGAAAGAACAAGCCAACGCAATATGGCAAGCCCTCTTTATAGAACGAAGTCCAATAAGTGAAGCATGCCGAGGTGTTCTGACTGTGCTAAATCGATTAGGACTGGATACAACCGAGCGAGATTTAAATGCCTACAGAGATTGGTTTTCACAACAGTCGGTTGTAGAACATGTAAACCGTGTATTTACGGTAGCAAACTTAAAGATAGTCGTGATGACGAATGATCCCTTCGACCCACAGGAACGCGATTTCTGGCTGAGCCCTACGGAGATAGACCCGCGGTTTATAACTTCGCTCCGCCTGGATACACTTATCCTCCGCTGGGTAGAAGTGTACACCATGCTCCAAACCTGGGGCTATACCGTAGATAAAGACCTAACAGAAGAAACCTTATCGGAAATACGTCGCTTTGTCAGCGATTGGATACAAAAAGTCAAACCCGTTTATGTAGCGGTATCATTACCTCCACAGTTCGATTTCCCGGAACATAGCCTGCGTGGAATAATCCTCGAACAGGCCGTACTCCCGGTTACAAAATTTTTCAACATTCCATTGGCACTAATGATAGGTGTAAACCGTAATGTAAATCCGGAACTAAAATTAGCAGGAGACAGCGTCGGAACCGCATCTTTAAGACCCATTGAAAACCTATGCGAAAAATATCCACAAAATAAATTCATGTTTACCATGCTTTCCCGAGAAAACATCCATTCCGCTTGTGTAACCGCTCGAAAATTCCGAAATCTTCTTCCTTTTGGCTGTTGGTGGTTTCTAAACAACCCCAGTTTAATTGAAGAGATAACTACAATGAGAATAGAACTTTTAGGAACAACTTTTATCCCGCAACATTCTGACGCTCGCGTTCTGGAACAGGTAATTTATAAGTGGGAACATACGCGTGAAGTACTCACAAAAGTATTTTTAGAACAATACCTGAAAATCCTCGCCACAGGATGGAAATTAACAGAAATGGAAATAAAAAGAGATATTTTTAACTATTTCGGAGGGAACTTCTGGAAATTTTTAGAAAGCAAATTTTAATAAATTAAAAAAATAAAACAATCAAAAACTATAAGGAGAAAAACTATGTTAGGTTGCACGCTGGGTAGTATGTTTCAGGTCTCCGTTGCTGGAGGTAGTTATCAGGAAGGTTTAACAACCTTTATACAAGGAGTACCACCAGGCTATTATTTAACAGAAAGCGAGATTTACTCATCTCTGTTGACCCGTAAACCCGGTCAAAGCGAATTGGCTTCTCCACGGCGTGAAGCCGATGTCCCCGTAATTTATAGTGGAATTAATTCTGCAGACACAATGCCAGGATTCCAGAACGCAGGATATACAAACGGGACCCCCTTGGTCATTTTAATTCCTAATGTTGACCGTCATATGGAACATATAGAACAATATCAGGTAACGAATCGCACTCCGCGTCCGGGTCATGCCTCGTATACCTCATTTGTCAAATATGGTATCTGGGACGACGCAATCGGCGCGGGTTTCTTCAGCGGTAGATATACATCGACTATTGTTGCCGCAGGAGCCGTCGCAAGGAAAGTATTAAAACAACACGGAATAGAAGTTTTTTCATATGTCAAAGAGGCTGCCGGCGTCAAAGCCAGTGATATGCCCTTAGATGAAGCAAAGAAAAAAGTAGATACATTTCGCAAAGTTCGTCAAGAATATGACCCCATCTATCGTTGGGTATTCAAAGAGGGAAGGATAACTCCAGAAATGCGTTTCCTCCATAAAATGGCCGTTATCGCAGAACTGGAACGCAAACTTCTTGAAATTCGAGAACAGGCTCCTATAGTAGATTTTCAAAAAATCCGTGAAGAATATGGTATCCATTTTACAATGAATTGTCCCGACACCGACGCAGCGTTTGAAATGGAAAAACAAATTATTAAAATTCGTGATGAAGGAGATTCCAGCGGAGGATTGGTAGAAGTTGTCGCAACAGGTGTTCCTATCGGATTAGGAGAACCTGTATTCCGCAAGTTAGATGGAGAAATAGGACGTATGCTCAGTATCGGTGCCGTCAAAGCAGTAGAAGTAGGATCCGGATATGCCGTCAAAGACATGAAAGGTTCAGAGTGCAACGACCCGATGCGAGTTGAAAACGGAAAAGTAGTATTTAAATCCAACCACGCAGGTGGAATAACAGGTGGACTTACTACCGGTCAACCCATAATCGCAAGAATTGTTGTTAAACCTACTCCAACAATAGCAAAAGACCAGGAAACTATCGACAAAGTCAGCCTTGAAAATAAAGTTCTCAAAGCAGTCACACGCAGAGACCCAACCATCGTTGCTCGTGTATGGCCTGTTGCAGAAGCATTTTTGGCATGTATTCTGCTGGACCATTTAATGATGCACAATGGTTATCAGTCCCTTGTTCCATCTGCCTCTATACCGTAATCAAAATTCGCATAAATAAATAAAAAATTTATATACTTATAATTAATACTTGATAATGGACGTTTATATTTTTTTAATTTTTTATTACATATAGAGGTATTAAAACATGGAACGCTCAACAATAATTGGTTTTATACTGACCCTTCTCATTGCCTTAATCTTTTCTGCCGGCTATATAATTTTTTCAGCATCAAAGAATCCGACACCGGCAAGACCTTCCACAGTTCAACCATCAACCTCTGCACAAACGGCCCGACGACCTTTAGAAACACCAAAAACGACTCAACCCCGCATCCCACCACTTAAGGTTGCAGGAACAGAATTTCAACCCGCACTCAGCGAACCCGAAGCCCAAATCAAAATGATGCGACAAATTGCAACCGGCGGGTCAGTAACCCCGGGGGGAACACTGGACATTACCATTACTTTAGAAAAAGAAGGAATAAAAACCATTCGCGCATTGGGAATTCAGGAATTACTACCAGAAGGTTGGTCTTTTGATTCTGTGGTGGAAGGGAGCAAACCGGATTTAACACCACCACCCGGGAGAACACCTCTTTTAGAATTCGCATGGTTCAATATCCCTTCTTTCCCTACATCCTTTACATACAGAGTGCGAGTACCAAACGAACTTAAAGATATAGCCGAAATTCAGGGACAAACTCTATACCGTGCAGATGGAGGGGAACTACGAACTGATGTAATTAAATCTCCAATGGTCCCATCTGGAGAAAAAACCGCAACAACAGCATCCTCAGACCAATCTCCCTCTGGAAAATCTGAAGAAATGCAACCGGACACTCCATCCACAGAAAACCCCACCTCTCCTGCACCCACAAAAGCATCAGAACTAACAAAAACCGAAGAAAAAATGACCCTATTACAGACCGTTACCCCTGATAAATATACGCCCAACAGTACAATAGAAATAAAAACAACGATTAACTTCTCCGGACCAAAACCTGTAACCGCTCTTGCTCTGGTTACATACCTCCCTTCCCAATTCCAGTTTGAACAGATAATAGAGGGTCCTACACCACCCATTGCCCCGAAAAAGGGGAATACAGGAACATTGAACTTCGTCTGGCCTTCTATACCACCTTTCCCATTTACATTCACCTATCAGGTATCTGCACAAACAGATGCAATAGGAGAAAAAACAATTGGAAACGAAGTAATTTATCATACAGATGGACCTCAAAAACAATCAGAACGAACAGTTACTAAAATTCTCCCTGAAAATAAATAAAAATTAGATATTCTGATATAAAATACTTCCTGTATCTTAATGTAACAAAGGAAATGTTATGAATATACTTTTTGTCGGTCTAGCGGTTGCATTGGGTTGGGGTTTGCGTGGAGAAATCGGAGGGGAACAGGGTGCATTAATCCCCGGGGCTTTGTTGGGACTGGCAATTGCAATAGCCAGCGGTAAGAAACATTGGCTTGAAAAAGCCCCGGTCCTTGGAGCAGGAGGGGCATTGGGCATGTCATTGGGAGGGATTCAGAGCTATGGCATTCTAATTGGATATACTCATGGCATTGATCTATTGAATGTAACTTATGGTTATCTTTCTCTTGCAGTAGTTGGTGGGTTATGGGGTGCTTTCTGTGCAGGTATACTGGGAATGGTTCTATCCGATAGACAGAAATCACTAACTTTCTGGGCTTTATTCCTTGTTGCTATATATATAAGTGCCCAGATTTCTTATTTTATTCTAATCAAAGTTTTAAAACTTCTTATGACACCCCCGCGTGTTGAGAATTGGGCTTTGGTTTTGGGCGCTGTTGTGGCTCTATTTGTTATTAACTTCATCCAAAAAGAACACAAAACATGTAGATTGGTGCTTCGGGGCTTTTTCGCAGGTGCTATTGGTTTTATGTTCGGAGAATTATTACAGGTTCTTGGGAGATTTTTGGGACCCGAATTCGACTGGTGGAAAGTAATGGAAATATCCTTCGGTTTCGTCCTTGGGATAGGTATTGCTTATGCTGTTTTTCGGGAATATGAAGAAGACAAACCTATTATGAACATTACCCCATTCTTTTATGTTATGGCTGTGTTTATTATCCTATCCTTCGTTCCAATGATTACCTTACACAACCTGCTGGAACGATTTGAAGAAAACCAAATCTTAATAAGAAATGATACACGCTGGTTAGACCCATACTTCAATGTTATGCTACGAGGTATTGCCTTAACTTTAATCTCATTCACCATCTACTGGAAGTGGTTCAAAGAAACAAAGGTAGAAAACACATCTCTAGGGCAATTACAATTTTTCTGGCTGTGGACAATTTGGACAAATGGGTGGATTACACAAATATTAATAATGATACCTAAAACATCCCTTTTCCCTGTAAGAATACATGCCTTTTTCCTGTTTATTATGATACTAATAAGCATTTGGAGTATCCTTGTAAAGTTCCCTGCGCCTTCTTTCCCCTCATGGTTGAAGCCCGTCCAAGGGTACAAATGGGTAGTGGTAAGCTTGCTTTTGGTACCCATCCTTGCTATACTCTTTGCGATTATGAGTTTAGCCTCTCATCCCGGAAAACCACCAGATAAATTACAAAGGCGATTTGAATGGAACACCTCTTCTATGCAGTCCCAGCCTTCACAGGAGGAGCAGGCACTGGAGGCTTATCTTTCGGTTCTAAGCACCACCAGAACGACCAATAACACAGTGTTCCTATAAGAAATCCAAACAGTGAACCCATAAGAACACAATAAGGGAAATGTGCTGCAGTATAAACTCGCGTATAAGCATGAACAGTTGCCCATGAGGCTAACGCCCCCTTCGCCCACTTCTTCCGAGCACCCCAGATTGCAGGCGTAAGTAAAGCAAATAATGACGATGCATGCCCGGAAATATACGAAGGAGAAGCCTTCACCACTTCATCCTTGATAACACGCACTTGTCGATTCCATGGTTCATGCTTCTCATTTAACGGACGCGGTCGGCCTACGATCCTTTTGATACTATCTTCACCTAAATAATTAGTAAAGAACACACTAATAAGCGTTATCCAGAAAATTCGACTCCACCGTCTCCGTTCTTGATAGTCCCACTTTTCCCATGTTTTAGCCCCGAACCAGAAAACCAGAAACGACGCTATGCTCAAAAAGATAAAAACACTACGGTATTCATGAGGTCTCCACCAAAAGATGCCGTATGACGAAATCCATAACCCACACAAATGATATATTCCCAAAAGAAGGGCTAAAATTCTCCATACATAACCTGCAATCTTATTAGCCGTTTTATTTCTCCGCACAATTAAATAGGTAACCTGCCAGGAAATAGCGGTGATGGAAAACAAATATGTTGAAAAATGTGTAAGAAACATAATAAATTCATCCAGTACCGGAACATAATGGTCGGGTTGCATTGCTAAAAGAATCGCCCGGTCAATAGGGTCATTAATTAATTTTGCCCCTAATAAAAAGATTTGATAAAGTACCAGATAACCTATAACCACCAGAACCAGAGAAAAAAACAACTTTAAAAAAACAGGTAAATCTCGATACATGCGGACTCCTCTTCAAAACAAAATTAAACTAAACAAATGGGTATATATAGACTTGCAAAAAATAACAATTGTTTCGCAAAAAGATTACAATAAAAACAAAAAATCCATACGGCTACCAACCCTTAGTCCTTATATAATTAAAGAAATATAAAAAGCCAATTGAAAGGAGAACGAATATTAATGTGGAAAGATAATTGTTTTTTTATTTGTCGAACAGGTTTCATATTTGTTGCATTTATTGCCCTTGTTTCAATTTCATCTTTTTCGTCTTCACAATTTTATCGTGTCCCAATGTCCGATGAGACGGAATTGGCAACGGATGTTCATTTGCCGGATGGACAGGAAGGTCCTTTTCCCGTATTGTTAGTGCGGAGTACATACGGGAGAGTATTGGAAGTAAAAAAATACCTTGATGAAGGATATGCGGTAGTTATACAGGATGTCCGTGGCATGGGGGAAAGTCCGGGAGAAAAATTTGTATTTCGGGCAGATGCTTGGGATGAAAAGTTACATGATGGTGCGGATACCGTAGACTGGGTCCATAACCAACCCTGGTGTAATGGGAAAATAGGAACATTTGGTGGGTCTGCTCTCGGTATTACTCAAACTCTGTTAGCACCGGCAACGGACAAAATCTCAGCCCAGTATATTGATGTCGCAACAGGCAGTTTATATCATAACTCTATATACGAAGGGGGTGTATTTCGTAAGCATATGATGGAAGGCTGGCTACAGGTCATTGGACAGCCCCATCTAATAGATGTGTATAAATCCCACCCGTTATATGATACATTTTGGAAGCAATTTGATAGCAATGCTTTGGCAAATAAAATCATGGCACCCGCCTTGTTTGTCGGGGGGTGGTATGATATATTTCAGCAGGCAACCATAGACGCCTTCCTCGCCCGTGAAAAAGAGGGCTCGGAAAAAGTGCGGGGGAAAAACATGTTAATTATGAAATGGTCCACCCATGGACCGGATGTAACTCAGGATTATAAACTCCATTCGAACCGTTTTGACTTGCGTATATCGCATGTCGTAAATGCCTTTTTTGAATATCATCTGAAAGGAAAAGAACGCGCTCTGGACAATATTCCGAGAGTACATTACTATGTGATGGGTTCAGACCAACCGGGGGCACCGGGAAATTATTGGAGAACTGCGGACACCTGGCCTCCATTTGAAACAAAAGAACACTGTTTCTACCTCAAACCCGACTATAAATTAAGCCCAGAACCCATTCAAAGTGGAAACTATGCCCTCGATTTTGTTTTTGACCCTCATAATCCGTACCCTACACATGGCGGAGCGAACCTAATATTGCCTTCGGGACCTTTTGACCAGCGGAAGTATAGCCAAAATAGGAAAGATTTACTAAAGTTTGCTACAGAGCCCATGGAAAAACCGATGGAGATAACAGGCAGGGTAAAAGTAGTGTTGTATATCTCATCCGATGCACCTGATACAGATTTTACTGCGAAACTGATAGATATTTACCCAGAACCGGACGGACGAGAAATCTTGGTGTTGGATAGTATACGGCGAGTAAAAACAAGAAATGGATTTGAGCAATTTGCTCCTTTATTAACTTCACCTAATGAAATTGTTTCATTAGAAATAGACCTTTTTAGTATTAGCTGGATATTTGACAAAGGACATCGTATTGGTTTGCATATCAGCAGTAGTAATTATCCAAAGTTTGAGGTCAATCCCAATACAGGAGACGATTTTCCAAAAGAAGACAATCTACACCCAGCCCATAACTGGGTATATTGCGGTGATACTTATCGAAGTATGCTTGTCTTGCCTGTAAATCAATAAACAATAGAATAGGCTAAAAGTATAAAACCGTCAAGCAAACTGCTTAAAAAGGTCGGGTTGCAAGATATTTTTAGATACGAAATTTTGGACAATTAAATTGATGTTGGGAGGGAGGTAGGATTGCACCTCCTGGAGGTCTTTTTCATCTAATAAGGGTTTTGCATAAGTTATACGGAAATCGCATGGAACAGAACTTTGCAAGAGGATGGAAAGGGTTTTTTTTATCTTATTTGTATTTGTTTCGACGCCCGTTAGTTGAGCATATTTTTGCCAGGGGGCTTTAAGGTCTAACGCACAGTAATCAATTAGATTTTGTTGGATTAACCATTCTACAACTTCCGGATTTGAACCGTTCGTATCAAGTTTTACTTTATAACCTAATTCTTTAATTTTTTTGATAAACTCGGCTAAATCCGACTGGATAGTTGGTTCTCCGCCTGTAATCACAACACCATCCAATTTTCCCTTTCGCTCACCGAGAAATAAAAGAATACTTTCCTCTGGAATAGATTCGGGATACAACCCCGGAAGAACTAACGACGGGTTATGACAATAAGGACATCTGAAATTACAACCTTTTGTAAATACAATAGCAGAAACACAACCTGGAAAATCAGATAAAGTAAACGGCTGAAACCCACCAATATTCATATAAAGTTTTTCCCGTTTAGCATCGTTAATGAACGAAATTAATCAATTTTATAACGGGTTCTTAATTCAAATTCTGCCCGTTTGCCCTCATTCCACTGGCTCACAGGCCGTAGATAGCCCACCACGCGCGAGTATACTTCCGTTTCTCTTCCACACTTCGGGCAGACTGGAAATTCCCCACGAATATATCCATCTTGCGGGCAGACCGTGAAAGAAGGGCTCAATGTAAAATAAGGCAGTTTATAACCATCACAAACTTTCCTTACAAAGGCTTTCACGGAATCCGGATTGACCACTGCTTCACCCAAAAAAATGTGCAAAACCGTTCCCCCGGTATATTTCGACTGTAAAGGGTCCTGTAAATCAAGCACTTTGAAAATATCATCTGTATAATTTACCGGCAATTGCGTAGAATTTGTATAAAATGGGACACTCCCCCCCTTGAGTTCTTCCGTATTTGCAAAATGTGCTTCCGGATAGCGTTCATAGTCCAACCGGGCGAGACGATAACTTGTTCCTTCTGCCGGAGTTGCTTCAAGATTATAAAGGTTTCCTGTTTCCTGTTGAAATTCTCTTAACCTATTTCGTGTATGGTCTAATACACGAATTGCAAATTCCGAACCTTCAGGTGTGCCAATATCTTTCCCCAACAAATTCAAACAGGCTTCATTCATTCCTATCAACCCAATAGTAGAAAAGTGATTGTTCCAATAACGGTTATAGCGTTGATATACATTCCTGAGGTAGAATTTCGTATAAGGATACAAATCATTGCCGGTTAAATGTTCGAGAACCTTTCGTTTTGTCTCGAGGCTGGTCCGGGCAATATTCATTAAATTGTCAAGTCTTTCAAAAAACTCATCCTCGTTGGCAGACAAATAGCCAATTCTCGGCATGTTAATCGTAACCACACCAATCGACCCTGTTAGTGGATTTGCACCAAAAAGCCCACCGCCTCTCCGTTCCAACGCCCGCAAATCCAATCGCAGTCTGCAACACATTGAACGGGCATCACAAGGGGACATATCCGAATGTACAAAATTAGCAAAGTAAGGAATGCCATACTTGGCGGTAACCTCCCAGAGCCGGACAAGGTCCGGGTCGTCCCAGTTAAAATCATTGGTAATGTTGTAAGTCGGTATCGGAAAACTAAAAACTCGTCCTTTGGCATCTCCTTCGGAAAGAACTTCCAGAAAAGCAGAATTAAATATCTTCATCTCCTCTGCAAATTCACGATAGGTAGCATCTTGAAGTTCGCCACCAATAATCACCTGTTGATGGGCCAGATTGGCTGGCGGTTGTAAATCCAGAGTAACATTGGTAAAGGGGGTCTGGAAACCTACACGAGTCGCCACATTCAGATTAAATATAAACTCCTGTAACGCCTGTTTTACTTCTCGATAATCTAATCCATCATAGCGGATAAACGGTGCTAACAGAGTATCGAAATTACTGAATGCTTGAGCCCCGGCGGCTTCTCCTTGCAAGGTATAGAAAAAATTAACTACCTGCCCTAACGCTGTATGGAAATGTTTCGCAGGCTTACTCTCGGCCTTTCCCGGCGCTCCTTGAAAACCACTCAACAACAAATCCTGCAAATCCCAACCAACACAATATACCGATAGCAAACCAAGGTCATGTAAATGCAAATCTCCCGAACGATGCGCCTCCCGCACTTCCGGTGTATAAATCTTGTTTAGCCAATACACTTTACTAATCTCGCTGGAAATATAATTATTTAACCCCTGCAGAGAATACGCCATATTACTATTTTCTTGAACCTTCCAGTCCATCTTTTCAAGATAACGGTCAATCAAGTCCACATCAGCCTGATTTACCATCTCACGAATGCGAGCATGCTGGTCTCGATAAAGGATATACGCTTTGGCTGTTTTCTTAAAAGGAGACATTAACAAAATCTCTTCAACAGCATCCTGAATCTCTTCCACAGTGGGAGGCCCTTCCAGAGGCATGGTCTGTAATAGTGCCAAAACACGAAGGGTCAATCGACGCGCAATATCTACACCGAATTCTCCTGTGGCTTTCCCAGCCTTCAATATCGCCTGAGTTATTTTCCCTACAGAAAAAGAAACCTTCCGTCCATCTCTTTTCAGAACATGTGTGAAAGGTAGCAACTCTGCAAACGACTCAGCCGAACTTATTTCCCAATTTTGCATAGCCTACGCTCCCTGATTAGTCATGATTAAAATTCATGTAAAAACTTTTTTAAATTAAAAGAATCCTTCCAAAAAAGGTGATTCTTTACTTTCGCCCAAATAAGGGGATGTTTTTACCGTTGATTAAATTTTCAAAGAGAATAATAAAAAACAAATTTATTTTATAATAAAAAAAACACAATGTCAAGTAGAATTTTATTCCCAATATACAATATATAGTAATAATTTGTGTAAAAACTGTGGAAAAATCGTTCAAAAATATGTGCAAAATAATGAGGATAACTTGTGGAAAACCTGTGGATAATTGGTGATTTACTTATGTATAAATTAGCAATCTCGCATTGTGAATGGATACCTATTTTTTGGCTAAAAATAGAGTATAAAAACAAGTTTTATGCACAATTATTCTTATGAAAAATACCGTGCAAAACTGAACATAAATCTTTATATTCCCCCTCTATATTTTTCCCTTAAACTATTTAAATTTTTACTGCCCATTTATAAAAATTCTTTTTTGTAATAAGAAACGATATTCATACATAATAAAAATGATTGTCTCTTAAATATATAATCGAAATATATTTTTCGGAGGAAAAGAATATGCTACGAAAGAAAGTAACGCGTAGAGAATTTTTAAAAGCATCTAGTGCGGTAGGATTAGGTTTTATGGTCCTGCCGAGACGCATATTGGGAGGCCAAGCCTATGCATCCCCCAATGAAGAATTAACTCGCGCTATTATTGGCGTGGGTGGAATGGGAATGGGACACATTGGTTATCCCGGGGCCCGATTACTTGCAGTCTGCGATGTAGATGAAAACCATCTAAAACAGGCCATGCAAAAAGCAGGACCGGATGTGAAAGGGTATAAAGATTACCGTGAAGTACTTGCTCGTGAAGATATCGACATTGTGCATATCGTAACACCACCACACTGGCATGCTATCATCGCGGTGGACGCGGCTCGTGCCGGAAAAGATATTTGGTGTGAAAAACCGATGACCCGCACAATTGGTGAGGGGAAAAAAGTTGTAGAAGCAGTTCAACGATACGGTCGCATATTCCGTCTGAACACATGGTTCCGTATGAGAGATACTTTCTATGGATTTGGCACCACTGCATACGAGATAAAAAAGGTTGTAGACAGTGGCATTTTAGGCTGGCCCTTAAAAGTAAATGTGGGTGAATCCACAGGTTTTACTTGGAAATTCTTCTGGTCGGGATTAACAAATATAGACCCTCAACCCGTCCCACCCGAATTGGATTACGATTTTTGGTTAGGTCCTGCACCGTATAAACCCTATCATCCCCACCGCGTTCATACCACATTCCGCGGATATTGGGATTACGATGGTGGCGGATTGGGAGATATGGGACAACACTATCTCGACCCGGTTCAATACCTATTAGGGAAAGACGATACAAGCCCTGTTGAAGTCGAAGTATCCGCCCCACCTCAACATCCGGACGCTGTGAGTTCCTTCCGCTGGATTCGCCTCCGTTATGCAGATGGCTGTGAGATTGTTCTCGATGGAGAAGGAAAACCGGGACTTCCATATATCGAAGGGCCAAAGGGAAAACTATATCCAGGTTTAAAATCGGATATTCCCGATTTTGAAAAGAAATTAGCTTCCTTCCCCAATCCGGAACCCTTGCCTTGCGATTTTGCTCATTCCGTCCGAACACGGGAGAAATTTCCACTGAACGAAGCCAATGGACATCGTTCCTGCACAATTGTTAACCTGGCAAAAATTGCTATGCAATTAGGCAGAGCTCTGCGTTTCGACCCTGTCAAACAGGCATTCATAAACGATGAAGAAGCCAATCGACTTATTGACCAACCCATGCGTGCACCATGGACCTTACAAGTATAAGGAGATAACTCATGAATAAATGGAATACATCAAAACAAACTTACTTATTTTTTTCGTTTATTCCCCTTCTTGTATCCGTTTCAGCCATTGCGAATGTAGATTTGGCTCAATGGTTGGAGAAAATGGGCTCTGCTTCCGTCGCAGAAAGTTACGCTTTATCAGAAGAATTATGCAAACAAGGAGAAGCAACGATAACCGAACTCTGTCAACATATAAAACCTCAAGGAGATGACCGTAACGCCCGACTATCTATTCGGATGGTAGTAAACTATGCCTCTACGCAACCCGTCGAAGTTCAAAATATAGTGGCCAAAGGTCTTGTATCCGCATTGCGTACTATTCATGAAAAACAAATAAAAGCCTTTCTTATCAGCGAACTCCAGATGTTAGGAAATCCTATAGCAGTGGAAGCAATAGCAGAATATATCACCGATAAAGACCTCTGCGATTATGCTATTCGTGCATTACAAACAATAAACGATAATTTAAGTTTTCAGAGACTTTGCGAAAGCCTCCCTCGTTCCGAAGGAAGATGTCAACAGGGAATTATCTCTGCTTTATCAGAAATGCACAACCCCCAGGCAATCCCCGAATTGGAAAAGTTATTAAATTCCACAACCACCGAAACAAAAGAATTACTCCTAATGGCTCTGGCTCAATTGGAGAATGACAGTCAAAAGTTCTATACACTCATTCAACCCGACCTGAATTCCAATGACCCAAAAATACGAAAACAATCCTATTCCCTGCTTTTTACACAAATGGAAAGAACCATCAAACAACAAGGGATGGTAAACCCACAGCAGAAAGCCATCCTTGAAAACACATTGCAACAAGCATATAAAGAGAATGACACAAAAGCCGTCTGTGCCGTTCTTCATCTACTCGCATATCTCCCCTCAAAAGAGGTTCTGGATTTATTTACGCGTGAGATTTACAATCCCGAACCAGAAATTTCTGCCCTTGCTTTACAGTATTTGATTCGTATGGATTCAAAGGCAAGTAAAAATATCTTAAAAGAGGCTCTTGTTAAAAGCACCTCTGGAGGAAATACCTACCAAATTCTGGATGCAATAGGCAAGGTTCCAGACACTCTGTTTACCCCTGTAATTATCCCTTTAACAACAAATTCCGACGAGAAGATTCGAGCAAAAGCAATACAGACATTAATTAAAACGGACGCTAATAAAGCAATCCCCGTCTTAGTAAAACGATTAAAAGAAACCCTGGACAAATCAGAATTGAATACCATTCAGCAGGCCTTGCTTCAAACCCCAACAAATGAGACTGTTGCTGAATTAGGTTCATCCTTGAAGAAACTAAAAGATGACCAACTTCTTGTTGCCTTAGACATCCTGGCTCAACGACAGGCAGAAAAATATTTCCGGTTTGCACTCCAGCAAACAAAAAATAAAAATGTAAAAGTGCAAAAATCGGCTTTAAATGCGATAGCCTTTCTGGGAACAAAAAAGGATATTCCCTTACTCCTTAAACAATTAACAGACCCAAAAAATTTGAATAAAGAAGATTTCGGTAATGCTATCGCTCAAATATTAAAGCGAGATAAGGACGAAAATCGTTGTAAACCCATCCTCAATGCCATTAACAAAGCAAAAACAGAACAATATGCTTCCTTACTTACAGTCTTGGCAAAAGTTGATGACGCTTCCGCACGAGATTTTGTCCTTTCCTGGCTCAATCTCCCCTCAGATTCCCCACAAAACAAGGTAAAGATAGAAAATGCAATTTCAGCCCTCAATATTTGGGATAATCCAGAACTTGCAGAACATATCCTTTCATTTATGAAAAATCATCCGAACCATCCTTATCGGAGTGATATATGGAAAACACTTATTCGATTCTTATCCTTACCCGGTTTGGCATCAGATGAAAAAATATGGATATGTCAGCAGGCAATCGAAATCATGCCCGAACAAGCCCGTGATATGTTTAATATATTGGGTGGTATCTGTAATATCGATTCATTTATGGCCGTTGCCAAATACACAAACACCCCACAGTTTGCTGATATAGCCAATAAAACATTGGTTCGGATTGCACTCCCCGATAAGAACAATGAAAACGGCATTACAGGGCAAGACATCATTCCGTATTTGGAAAATGCATCAAAATATATTGATGATAATGCATTAAAAGAAAATGTGCAGAAACATATCGAAAAATGTCAAAAAGCTCCCAAAGTATTACCTATCATTTATGAAGACGACAACCAATTCACTGTATTATTTAATGGCTATGACTTAAAAGGTTGGAGTGGATATATACGGGGTTATGTCCCCAAATTCGGGAAATTGGTCTGCTTACCTACATGCCATTTAAATTTATTCACTGAAAAAACCTATAAAGATTTTATTTTGCGATTCGAGTTCAAGTTGTATCCAGGAGCAAACAATGGTATTGGATTGCGGGTTCCCTATATGAAACTTGCCGCATACGACGGAATGGAAATACAAGTCTTGGATGACAATGCCCCTGAAAACAGCGGGCTTAAGCCGTATCAATATCATGGGTCCATATACGGCGTATTGCCACCCTCAATCCCCGCTCCATTAAAAAAATGTGGAGAATGGAATCAGCAGGAAATCATCTTACAAGGAACAAAAATATCCATTCGTGTAAATGGAATAGAAATTCTTAATGCAGACACCCAAGAACTGGCAAGCAAACCAACTCCCGACGGAAAAAAACATCCGGGGTTACTCAATGAAACAGGTCATCTTGCATTACTTGGACACGGTTCTCGTGTTGAATTTCGCAATATACGAATAAAAACTCTTCCTTAACAGCAATACAGAAACAAAAATAATAACAAACAAAATTTAACAATATATAAAATTATAGGTATTGTATATGATGGTATCGCTACTTTCAATTGTGGGGATATTTTTCTTCTACGGAACACCAGAAGTTATTTATTACTATGATTTTTCCTGGGCAAATGAAAGGGATTTGAAAGTCGAAAGTTATGCAAAAGAGGTATGGGATATAGGGCATTTACTTTCATCTTTACAAGGAATTGTTAATCGTGCAGAACCTCGTTTATTTGTCCGATTCATGAAGAATACAGATGACTTCTGGTGGAATAAGTTTTGTCAACCGGACGGATGGTTAGAACATAGCGAAGTAAAACAGGTAAACGACTGGACAACATTAATAGAGATTTTCTCCTCTTTCATTTTTGGTGCGGTCGTTTATTCGGAAAAGGCACAACCTTCTTCTAATCTTGCAAGCACGATTTCGGGACTGGAAAACCGCATCTGTTTAAGGTATGACCCTTCCACAGAAAGTGTATTTCAGAAAATCCTTTCAACAAATCTACCCTTTACAAAAAACTTGCGCTGGCTCATTGATAAAAAGACACTGGACATTCTTCCTGAAATAAACCCGGGTAATTATGCAGAACTGGCATCTGCAAGTTTGAAGGCACGAACATACCTTTGGGCTAAGGAACAATTTTTAGATACCGGCCTTTGCAGTCCAGAATTTTTAGCCTATTATATCGATGCATTCTGGTTTCAAAAGCCAACATCTGCATCTTTTCCTAATTCAACCATTATGAACCATGATTTTTTTATTGCACGGAGGGCCTTCTTTTTTGATTTGGGTATCTGGGAAGATGAACCTGCTAATGATGAACCTCAACAACCCGCTGGAATAGACCGAAAAGTACTCCGTGAACTTTTATTAAGTATGCACAAAAATGCAAAAGGAATGATTTATCAGATAGGTGGATTCACCCCCTGGATATGGAAATATACCAAAGAAGCAGGGATGGGGAATAAGCATGAGGGAGTGCCGACAGAATGGGAATTTGTAAAAATGGTATCCGCATACAACGGGATGTTAGATGCGGATGCGTTAGGGCTTGCAGGCATTGCCAATGCCTCGTTCTACCAGCATTATCCATTGAAATCGTTCTATCCGCAGAATAAAAGACCTACGATAAACGATTTGAAACAGCGAGGATATATAAGCCCTGACGGGAAGGTTGCTCCAAAGGTATATCTATGTTTTTATATGGGGGACTTTGACTCGTCCGCATGGCTAAATCAAATGGTACCTGAATGGTGGACAGACCCCGCTCATGGGGAAATCACCTGTATATGGCCCTTTAACCCGAACTTATCCCGCCGGGTTCCACATGTATTTGATTATGTCCGAACCCATGCTACACCCAAAGATTGGTTTGTGTATGGAGATTGTGGCGCAGGATATTTAAACCCGGGAATGCTCATTCAAGCAAATCGCGAACCGGATATTCCTGCGGGCTGGGAGGCATGGGTCGAACATAATTTGTTTTATAGCAAACGATTTGACCTATCCATTACTGGTTTCATCATTGATGGGTATGCTCCCGGACTGGATAGAGACGGTTTTGAAGCATATTCAAAGTTTTCACCTGATGGAATCACAGCACAGAAAATTTCGGTTATGGGTTGTTATGAAAAGAAATTGCCGTATGTCCGCATGGGTATAGACTTAATGGAACCCCCGGAAAAATCATCTGAAATAATAGCGGGATATAGCCGACAACCTTTACCTTCGTTCCGATTCATACGAACCATCTTAAAATCGCCTTCATGGCATAAAACGGTAATGGAACGGACCCACCAAAAAACATCTGATGTGGCTTTTGTTGACCCATACACTTTTTTTGAACTGGTAAAAATACAAACACAGTGTAATCCTTCTTACTGAACACACCCCCAAACAAATAGGAAAATCATTACATCTGAAAAACGGAAAAAGAATAAATTTATTTTTCAGAAAAATTTTCATACTTCATTCTGTTCAATGTATAATAAACATGGAATAATATTTATAAAACAAAAGGTGGTTCATGGCACAGGTAAAATGTTCAAAATGTAACCATATCAATCCGGAAGGCGTAACACAGTGCCAGAAGTGCAATATCCCCTTGCCTGCAATAAAAATCAGTCCCCTTACTGCGGAAACAAAAAAGGCAGAACGGCCACCGCATGAACAACAAACACCAAACTTTCAGCAGGGCACCCTCCATCGCGGAGAAATCTTTGGAAAACGATACACTGTTGTAAAACTGATTGGTAGGGGGGGTATGGGTAGTATTTACAAAGTATTTGACAACACCCTGAGAGAAGAAGTAGCCCTGAAATTGTTACTGCCCCAGTTCGCTAAAGACCCTATGATCGTTGACCGTTTTCTAAACGAAGCACGAATTGCACGAAAATTGTCCCATCCCAATATTGTGCGTGTTCATGATATTGGAATTGCGGGGAATATTCTGTATATATCCATGGAATACATCGAAGGTAAATCATTGCGGGGTATTCTGGAAAGTATGTTACCGGGACAGCGTCTTCCATTGAAACAGGTATTGACTTACTTTGACCAACTATGTTCTGCTTTAGAATATGCCCACCAATTCACTGTTCACCGGGATATTAAACCTGAAAATGTAATGGTTACTTCTCAGAACACCGTAAAATTGATGGACTTTGGTATTTCAAAATTAATGGCGGACACCCGATTAACAGGCGTCTCTGTCGTTATGGGGACTCCTTTCTACATGCCACCAGAACAAGTGCGAAACAGCCGGGATGTAGATGCCCGTTCTGATATTTACAGTTGTGGAATTATGCTATATGAAATACTAACAGGACAGATCCCAACGGGTATCCCAAAACCAGCATCCGAACTTGTAAAAGAACTTCCGCCCGAATTGGACAAAATTGTAGAGCGATGTATTCAAACTGATCCAAAAGACCGATTTCAGAGCTCCTCTGAATTGCGGAAAGCAATAGAACCATTAAAAAATCTTGTGCTCTCTGGAGATGAAATTTCTATTTCCCATCCTACAAAAAGAATAAGCAAATGGAAAACCCTACTAACTCCACAAGTTATTGGCTGGTCCTTGATTACAATGGTTTTATTACTATCCTCCGCAGGATTATTCTTCGCAGAACAATATCGTGACCAATTATTTGCTCAGACAGTAAACCCGGGGGGAAATACTGTCGTCTTGAACGATAACCAGGCCTCAACAGTCGATACTTATATTCGAATTCTATTTCGTGTTGCAGAAAAGGCAAAAGAAAGAGCCTCAACAGATAACGAGGCGCAACAGTATTTAAGTTGGAGCGAACCCTTACTCAATCAGGTAAGAGCAAAAGTAAATGCAAGAGAAACCGTCCCTCTAGATTTGCTATTCTCATGTGCTCGTTACCTTTCAGCCATTTTCTGTGAACATGAAGGGATGATACTCGTCCCCGAAGGATACGCGACATGGAACAATCAACAGTATCTTGTTCCTGCTTTCTTTATAGACATCAACGAGGTAACATATGAGAAATACAAAAACTTCTGCACATCCAGTTCTATTACATGGGAACTTCCACCTTCTTCCGGTTTAGAAACGAACGCTGACGCACAAAATCGACTTCCCGTTACGATGGTCAATTATTACGATGCCCTTGCCTATGCCAGTTATTACAATAAAAACCTACCAACAGTTTGGCAATGGCTACGAGCAGGGCAAGGAGACAGAAAAACAATGTATCCATGGGGCGATATCTGGAAAGAAAACTCTACAAATGTAGGCGGAGTTAATAACACTCCATTACCCATCCAATCCTATCCCGATGACCGAAGTCCTATGGGTTGTTTTGACATGTTAGGAAACGTTTCCGAATGGACAAGCACCCCGGCCCATTCTAACTGCCACCAAGAAGATATAACTTGTCCTCGTCTTATTATGGGAGGAGACTTCTCCTCGCTTCAAACCCCCCTTAACAAAGAGCGACAGGCAGACCCAGAAACACGCTCCCCTCTCATAGGTTTCCGCTGTGTAAAAGAAATTCCCATATCCCCTTCTACTCTTATGGAATACCTAAGGTAAAAGAAAATCAATATACATGGAATGTTTTCCTCTTATTACATTTTTTTCCAAAAGCATAAAAACAGAACCAGAAACCTATCCGATATATATATAACTGCTTTTTATAGCAGGCTATAATTTCTATAAAGAAAGAGTGTTATTATAAAGCAAGGATAGGTTATAATTAGTGAAATAATACCTATTTTTTGGAGATGAGACATGGGTCATATTGTCAACCCAGAACGAGAATATCGGCTGTTACAACAACAAATGGACCATTTTATAACCAGTGCTCCTCCCTCCCCGGCCTTGACGGAAATACTCAAGATTCTTTTTACTCCGGAAGAAGCCCAACTTGCTCGACAATTACCCACACGCCCTATGTCTCTATCAAAACTCGCAAAAAAGATTAACATGGAATCGAATGCATTAGAGGATAAACTTTCAGATTTAGCCCTCCGTGGGCTTGTTGTTGATGTAAAAAAAGGAGAAGAGCGATTCTTTGCTTTAGCACCTGTTTTAGGGGGTGTTTTCGAATTTATTATGATGCGAGTCCGCGATAATAGGCACATAACCGAATTAGCCCAACTCTTCGATGAATATCTCAAAAAAAATAAAGAATTTATATACAGTTCCTTTGATACTGAATTTTCATTTGCTCGTACCTTTGTCCGAGAAGAAACCCTTCCTTCCGCTCAATCAGAAAGGGATAACACAGAAATATTAGATTGGGAACGCGTTTCTAAAATCATAGAAACATCTACCAATCTTAGTTTAGGTCTTTGTGCCTGCCGACATAACAATCATCATCTCGGAAAAGCATGCTCTGCCCCTTTAGAGACTTGTATTTCTGTCAATGGCGGTGCGGATGCTATGTTACAAATGCAGATCTCAAAAAAAATAACAAAAAATGAGGCCCTCAAAATTGTAGAAGAATGCAAGTCTCAGCAATTAGTCCAGATTGGTGATAATGTTCAGCAACAGGTTACTTATCTATGCAATTGCTGTTCCTGCTGTTGTTCTTTACTGAATGCCGTGCGCACCTACAATCTAAAACATGCAATTAAAACATCCAATTGGATAATGCATGTTGACCCTGAAAAATGCAAAGGTTGTGGAACATGTTCCCGCATGTGCCCTGTAAATGCCATTGAAGTAGAGAAAACCGTGGCGGGGAAAGAAAACACCGTTCTTACTACTGCAAAGTTAGATGAAACATTATGTTTAGGCTGTGGCGTATGTGCGACTGCTTGTAAGTCGAAGGCAATAACGATGAAAACTCGACCCCAACGGATACTTCCCCCCGAAACAGCATTCGACCGAATGATACAAAGAGCCATCGAAAGAGGAACCCTTTCCGATTTAATTTTAGAATGCCCCGAAAAGTTTTCACATCGTGCATTTGCCCGTATTTTGTCCTTGCTTGAAAAGACCTCCCCGGGAAAAGCGTTACTTGCCATAAAACCCCTTCGATCCATCTTTTTTCAACAAGCTGTCAAACTCCTTCGCTCCCCCTGAACAATCCTTGCTATAATCTACGAACTTCTTTATAGTTTACAAAAAATACTCATGATAAAATCCCCTTTCTTAATTAGCAACCTCTTATGTAATGAAAAGGTGATTGTCCTAACCCTCATCTTCTCTTCTGTGCTCTCATTACAAGGAACATGTGAAGAGGGTGTAGCATCATATCACACACAAGAATTAATCCCTCTCTGGACTGCTACAAAGGGTTATATCCCCTCAAGCGATAAGGACACATTACAATTAGACCCACGAGGAAATTTGCTTGCTTTTGCATATCCAGTAATTGAAAGGATATCGGATATTCTCATCTGGGAATCTATCATTCAGATACGGGAAAGAAAGAATGAAAATTACCGTGCTGGATTAGCCTTGATAACGATGGATATAAATAATCCTAAACTATTTTTAGGAATAGGATTGACACAAAACAATCGTATTGAGATATATCCTTCTGATCATTACCCTCCTACAAACAGTTCGACAATACCCATCACAGAAAAAATTAAAATATCTATTCATATGAATAATTCTCAATACATGGTTTTTATAAATGGTCAGCATTTTATAGATATTCCTGCCCCAAAAAATACTCTACTTCCCGCAGTTTTTGCCCAATTTTGCTCTGCAACATTTACAGAATTCCATCTCGTATTAAAAAAAACAGACAATAATAAATTTCACAAATTCACAGAGCCAAACATAACAAAACCCTATATGGGAGCCCCACAAAATAAAAGAACCCTCCCTCGCATCCGATTGAACGAAAAAAATGACAAAAAAAACTTTATAAAAGAAGACACAAGTGAGGTGTTTGTTCCCCGGGGATTTAATCATGTAGTCCTTGAACATCGTAATTCGGGATGGCATGCACTTTTTAACACCAATGTATACAATCAAAATGAAATAGAATCGGTATTAAAACAGATAGCAGAATGTGGGGGAAATGTTATTCGGGTCTGGGCATGGGGGACACAAAATGAATATGGTTTTCTATCGAACAAAAATGGAACCATCTTGAATCCAGACTACATGAAAAACTTTATTGATTTCCTCCGCAAAGCCACAGAGCATAACATTTATGTAATCCCCATTTTAGATGAGTATCCGAAGTATGGTAATTTTGAGAAGATACTCGCTGATTTACATTTGCAATCCAATAGGGATGACCCGTATATAACAGGCTATAACTGCCAGTTTTTCTGGGAGTCGTTTATTAAAGCGAAAGCAATTGCAATTAAACATTTTATCCAATATATAAAAGACACAGACCCTTCTTTACTCACTACAGTTTTAGCATGGTCCTTACAAAATGAAGTGTTTCTTATGAATAGCGAAGGCCCTTTTTCTTCTTTTACAGCAGAAATATTACTCCCTGATGGAAGTAAAAGGAATGTTTCCACACAAGAAGAACGACAAAAAATATATGACATAATCATCCTTAATTGGGCAAATGAGTTAACAAAAGCGGTTAAATCCGTTGACCCTCTGGCATTAGTAACTGTGGGAATGTGGACAAGTGATTCTGCAGGAAGAAAACCAACAAATGGTTTGTTATTTGATGGAAAAGATTTTCGTTTTCCACCCAGACCTTCCATCCTCGGTGGGGATGAAAGTTTACTTGATTTTATTGACATTCATATCTATCCATGGGATAATACATCGAAAGTAAACCACGAATGTCATGAATATGGTCTTGTGAAAAAGCCTGTAATTGTTGGAGAATATGGAGTATTTCAGAATGTTTCTGTAGAACAGGCCAAAACAATACTCATTGAGTTTTTACAACAAGCATATCAAATGGGATATAAAGGCGATTTGTATTGGGTCTGGGATTTAACTGCAATCCCAGAACAAACTTATAGTGCAATAACAGAAGGATTTGCACAACATGTCATGCAATGGAATGAATGGAAACAATATTTCACAAAGTAACGCATCCCCACAAACAGGTTGGAAAAGTATTTTGAAAGGAAATGTTTTATATCTGGGTCTAACAAGTCTATTTACAGATATGTCCTCAGAAATGGTCTATCCACTTCTACCTCTTTTTATCGCAGGACTTGTTCCAGCAGGTAGCGCAGTAATTTATATCGGTCTTATGGAAGGGGTTGCAGAAAGCACCGCAAGCCTCCTGAAACTCGTTTCCGGCTATATTAGTGATAGGTTATCTCGCAGAAAAGCACTGACAACCTTAGGCTATTTCATTTCTACTATATGCAGGCTTTTCATGGCATTTTCTCAAACGGGATTGCAAGTAGTGTTTTTCCGTTTTTTAGACCGTATCGGGAAAGGAATACGCACCTCACCCCGAGACGCCCTTTTAAGCATGTCCACTCCACCAGAACATCGTGGGGTCGCATTCAGTTTTCACAGAGCCATGGACCATTTAGGGGCCGTAACAGGACCCATTCTATCAATTATCGTGCTATATTTCCTACTCAACGAAAATTTTCTACCCTTTATGGAAAGTGCCCCGGAACGAGCCAATCTCTTCTCACTTCGAGTACTCTTTATTCTATCTGTGATTCCAGGAATTATTGCTGTTTTCGTTCTTTTTTTTCTTCTTAAAGAAGTGTCTACATTGCCGGACAACGCAACAACAGCAGATACTACATCTGCCAAAAATACTCGTTCATTACCTAAAATATTTTATTTATACCTTGTAAGTGTCTTCGTGTTTGCCCTGGGAAACAGTTCGGATTTATTCCTTGTATTTTATGGTAGCGAAAAATTTCATTATGGACCATTAGGAGTTATTTTTGCATGGGTTTTATTACATATATCAAAAGTATTATTTAGTTTCCCGGGCGGTAGATTATCGGACAAATTCGGTCGTTCTCGATTAATACTTACAGGCTGG
>OGCI01000778.1_pt1 | contig 32099 bp, 29 predicted proteins | sample 1570021 | NCBI WGS metagenome assembly OGCI01 (sample SAMN06264664, study PRJEB24512) | hot springs metagenome | isolation source: Hot spring water | place: South Africa: Tshipise | collected 2015-06-21 | reverse complement strand
ACGCTTGAACAAGCTGCAACGCAAACAGTGATGTCAATAATTTTTATTTCACTTCTTCCATCTTTTGGATTTGGAATTGCCGCACAAACTCTTGTTGGTAATAACATTGGTATAAAAAAATTCAATACAGCAGAAGTTTATGGGTATGAAACATTAAAATTAGTAAGTGTTTTTACATACTTTATTGCTTTGGTTTTCATTACAATGCCTAGAACTGTTCTTTTAGTTGTGACAAATGATTCTTCCATAATTAATACAGGCGTACCCGCTTTGCAAATTGCCGGATTTTCCCAGATTTTTTATGGTGTTGCCATAGTACTTGCATATATTCTTCAAGCTACTGGAAGAACTTTTTTCGTAATGAAGGCAGAAGTAATGACTAATTGGTTAATTTTTGTTCCCCTGGTAATTTTAACGGGTTCAATATTAAAACTGGGATTTACTGAAACATGGTTAAGTCTACCAATTTATATTATTTCATATGCTGCGATTCTTTACTATGAATTCAAAGCTGGAAAATGGAAAAATTCTTTATAAGTAAAAATTAGTTCTGTTTTAAATTTGAAATAACTGAACATAAAAACAAACGATTCCTTAACTCAATGAATAAATTCTAAACTCTTGAATCACTTTAAGAAGAAGTCTTATCAAATGTAAAATGAAAGGAAGTAATCAACTTATCAATTAGCTTGAATTTTTTTGTAGCTCAAAATGGAAACAAACATCAAAATAATTGATGAAACTATAAAAACACTCCTAATTCCATATTCCGATGCAAACAAGCCACTTACTATGGGACCGCTTAAATTTCCAAATATTTGAGCACTACTTGCAATCCCCATCAATCCACCTCGTCTATCAAGCGGAGTGTTATTACTAACTAAAGTAAAAAGTACTGGCATCAAACCGCCCAGTGCTAAACCTAAAAAGCTCCTGACAATCCCGATTAATACTGGATCATAAATTATGGAATGCAATACATAACATATGCTAGCAACTAAACTAGCTACAGCAAGTGAATTTTTAATGATGTTTTTCTCATTATACCTTCCCCACAATGGTGAACCTATCATGGTAAAAATGCCCATTATACCATAGAGAAATCCTGCAATTGTAGCAAAGTATCTGCTTTCAATTTTAAGTGATTCAACATATAGAGCAAAAAATGGTTGATTGAATCCTATTGCAATCTGGGAAAGAATAACCATAAAAATTATTAGCCGAAGTTGCAAAGATTTCCAGACAAATTTGTAGTTGTCAAGTAATGTAATTTTTTTTTCGTAAGTGTATTCCTTTTCTTCTTTTACATATATTAAAACAAGAAGTCCACTTAAAACACAGAGAGCAAAAGTAATGTAAAAAATGGCTCTAATTCCTATGATATCAGACAAAAAGCCACCTACAAAGGGACCGATGACAATGCCACCCGATGTAGCCATTTGCAACAAACCAAGTGCGTAACCGGTTTTTTCTTTAGGCGTAGTTGCGGAAACTAATGCCATCGATGCTGGAATAAATCCACTCATTATTCCTTGAATTAATCTTCCTGTAAAAAGTTGATAAACACTCGCCGAAGAACCGTTAATTAATTGGGCAATGCCCAGTCCAAAGATTGCTCTAACAACCATTAGCTTTCTGCTGTATCTATCCCCTAAGTAGCCCCAAACAGGAGTTAAAAACAGTGAAGACCAAAATGGGCCAGAAAAAACCAGACCACTCCACCTTGCTACATCAGATGAATCCGTAACACCTAATTGTTTTACAAATAATGGAAGAAAAGGAACAACCATGCTCATTCCAAGCATAGCAATAAATTGACAAATCCAAATAACGTAAAGATTTTTCTTCCACTCTTGCATTTTCGATAAAACAAAATTAAAAAAATTTGAGTGATTAAATTAGCAGTGTGTAGTTATAATTAAGAATTAACTGACTTAAATTATTTACTTTTCTCTTATATTTGTGAAAGAAATTAAAGGAGTTTAATTATGCGTGAAAAAATCATTGAGATCTTAACCAAAGCTTACTGGAAAGAATTAGAAACAATTCAAAATTATCTTTCCAATTCAGTTAATCTTGAAGGTGTAAGAGCTGAAGAAATTAAAAAAGCTCTTGCAGGTGATATAACGGAAGAATTAACTCATGCTCAAACTCTTGCAAAAAGAATTAAAGAGCTTGGTGGGCATGTTCCTGGTTCGATGGAATTTAAACCCGAGCAAAAATCATTACAGCCACCGGCTGATACAACTGATGTTGTTACAGTGATCAAAGGAGTAATTGAAGCAGAAGAAGATGCTATAAAAACTTATAATGAATTGATAAAAGCTTGTGAAGGACAAGATTATGTAACTCAAGATATTGCCATTGATTTGCTAGCCGATGAAGAATCACATCGAGCAACATTTTTGGGATTTTTGAAAGAATATTCAAAATAATGCATGGATAAACCAGTAACTGTTGTCACTGGCGGTGCGGGTTTTCTCGGGTCCCACCTTTGTGATAAACTAATTGAAAAAGGTCACAAGGTTATTTGTTTAGATAACCTTATAACAGGCAACCTTGAAAATATTTCTCATTTATTTGGAAATGAAAATTTTAGATTCATTAAATATGACGTAACTGAGTTCATTCATGTAGAGGGAAAAGTTGATAACATACTACATTTTGCTTCACCCGCATCACCAGTTGATTATTTAAGATATCCAATCCAAACGCTTAAAGTTGGATCTTTGGGAACTCATAAAGCTTTGGGTCTTGCAAAAGCGAAAAAAGCCTGTTTTCTTTTAGCTTCAACCTCAGAGGTTTATGGTGATCCCGAAATACATCCTCAGCCAGAAACCTACTGGGGAAATGTTAATCCAATTGGCCCTCGTGGCGTTTATGATGAAGCTAAAAGATTTGCTGAATCTATGACTATGGCTTATCATCGTTATCATGGAATTAACACTCGGATCGTTAGAATATTTAATACTTATGGACCAAGAATGCGTTTGGATGATGGTAGAGTTCTTCCAACTTTTATAAGTCAAGCACTGAAAAACGAAGATTTAACTGTCTTTGGTGATGGTAGTCAAACAAGAAGCTTTTGTTATGTTGATGATTTGATTGAAGGAATTATAAAACTCCTTGAAACAGATTTTCATGAGCCGGTTAATTTAGGAAATCCTGACGAAATCACTATCCTTGAATTTGCTGAAGAAATTCTAAAGTTAACATTAAGCAAAAGCAAAATTGTTTTTAAGGAGTTACCAGTAGATGATCCAAAAGTTCGTCAACCTGATATCACGCTGGCAAAAAAAATACTGAACTGGGAACCCAAAGTTTCCAGAATTGATGGACTTAAATTAACACTTGAGTATTTCAAGAAAAAAGTAGCTAAGAGTTAAAATTTATTTCTTTTGTTTCAAAAATTCATCAAAATTAACCCTAAGATATGCCTCTTCGGCAATATACTTCAACACATTCACAAACATTGAAGCATCAACATAACCAGGTAGAACTGTTATCGGCTTCGAATCATAATTCAAAAATAACGTCGCTGGAAACCCCCTGATTCCAAAAGCTTTGACAAACTGAGCGTGCGTAAATTTCCTTCCATCATATTCAATCAGAGCATTTGATTCACCATTCATTCTAAAGAAAACGAAATTCTTATTTAATTCTTTCTGAACGTTTACATCTGGAAACACGTCCTTGTCCATTTTTTTACACCAAATGCACCAGTCAGCGTAAATGTTGATTACTATTTTTTTCTTTTCTTTCTTTGCAATAGTTAAAGCTTCATTAAAACTCTTAACACTACTATTATTAAATTTAGATTTTGATTTTTCTACGCTCCATGATTCTGAAACTAGTGCTATGAATAAAAATAGAATTATTAACGACAATGATTTTTTTGCAATTTTTTCCATAATCAAACCTACCTTTTGAGAGAAACGTTTTAATAATTATTTTAATTCTACTAATCAGATGAAAAAAAATGAAAAAGGTTGCAATACTTACGACAGGACATCCTCCGCTTGATGATAGAATATTTTACAAAATTTCTCATAGTTTAATTAAGTTTGGCTACCATGTAAAAATTATCTGCACAACACAACAGGGAGAGTGGACACAAGATAACATCGAAATAAAAGGAATTCTCTTTAATAATTTGAAAAATCCGTTAATAAAAAAGTTACAATTTTTTGTTAACGAGTTAAAGCTCTTTCATCCGGAAATAGTCATCTGTTCTGAACCATTACCTGTCATTTTTTCTTATGTCTATAAGATAACAATTAAATATAAAGTCAAGATCATCTATGATATAACAGAATGGTATCCAGAAAATATAGCAAACAAAAAATACGGTTTAATTAAATATTTAACAATCTTATTCGGTCACATTATAAATTTTTTAGCGACTAATTTTTCAAGTTATCTTTTTATTGGTGAAGAATGGAAACTTAAGCGATATCGACTTTATTCACCAAAGAAAAATTTTTCAATTATCTCCTATTACCCAGTTTTAGAGTATTATAATTTTTCTCCACCAAATTTATTAACGAATGAAATCATATTTGGTTATGCTGGTGTGATTTCCGTTTCACGTGGACTTGAAATATTTTACAGACTGATGAAAACACTTAGAAATAGGCTACCATTATCACAAAAAATTACATTCGTATTGGCTGGTCGTTTTGAGACGGAAGAAGAGAAAGAATATCTCGAAAAATTTAATTCCATAAATATAAATTTTGAATATCATCAGTGGACTGATTATAAATCATTTTCAAAGATTTTAGAGAACGTACATATATGTCTTGATATTCGCCCGAGAAATGGCATTTATGAGCGATCACTACCAATAAAGATTTTTGATTATATGGCATTAGGTAAGTGTATAATAGCATCAAACTATGAACCTATTAAAATAATTTTTGATATAGCGAGGTTTGGTGTTTTAGTTGATCCTGAAAATTTTTATGACATTGTTGAAAATACAATCAACCTGATAAGTCACCCTCATAAGATTCAAGAAGCAGGAATTAATGGACGCAAAGCTGTAGAAAAAATTTTTAACTGGAATGTTTGCGAACAGGAAATCAAAAAAGTTCTTGAAACTTTAAATGATTCGGAATGATCGTAAATCTTTTTTTACAATTTTCAAGTAAAATCCTGACAATATAAAAAATAACATCATCGTCAAATCAATCAATAAGTTCTGTGCATTAACACTTAAAAAGTAAATGAAAGTCGAAATAATTATTACAAATAAAACCTTCCCTTTTTCATATTTTACTTTAATTCTATTTCGGCTATAAACAAACAAATAGGTTGCTGCAACAAAGAACGCTAAAAGTGTAGCAAGAGCAGCTCCAATAATCTTTAACCTTGGTATTAAAATTAGATTTAATGTAAGATTAAAAACAAATGCTAGTAAGTCAGAGTAGAGAAAATGTTTAGTTTTATTTTCTAGATACGGTGCAAGGGAATAGAAACCCATCAAAAGACTGAAGAAGTATCCGACCAGAACATAAATTACAACATTTTGAGAAGTTGAATATTTACTATCAAAAATCGATATGCCAAAAAGTTTCCATTCAAACAAATCATCAATAAAAATTTCAACACACAAAATTATCAATGCTGAAAGGAAAACCAATTTTGTAAAAACTCGTCCAATGTGTAAATCTAATTCTGTTGCATTTGATTGTTTCAAACGCATGTAATGTGGGATCCATGCAGATTTAAAGGATAGAATGAATAAATTAAAAATCATTGCCACTCTATATCCAAAGGAATAAATTCCAGCTTCAGACTCATCCAAAAATTTTATAATTATAATACGATCCATAACCTCTACTAAGATTGCGAAAATACCAGAAATTAAAAGTGGATATGATAAAGAAATAATTTTTTTTATGAATTCATATTCGATGATAAATCGGAAATAATTTTTTACGACATCAGTTGCTAAAATGATTAAAACAAAGGAGCTTAAAATTTGCGCTATAAAAATTCCATTAATGCCTGATTGTAAAATAACAATTAAAATCAGGTTTAAGAAAAAATTTACAACTGCGGAGATAGAAGTAATTTTCAGATATTTTTTTGATTCCTCTAAAGCAATATAAAATGAAGAGAAATAGTAAGCATAATTGAAAACTAGAAGAGAGAAAATTCCTAATATAAATTCACTCACATATTTTGCATCTCCCAATATTAAAATCAAAATTTGATTTGCAAACATGCTCGTTATAAGAATAGCTGGAAGTGTAATTATTATTACAAATGAAATCACATTAGATAGGATTCGTTTCTTCTCTAATTCTGACGAAGACTCGGAAATATGTTTTATAAAAATTGATGGAAAGCCTAAATTTAATATTGTTGAAATTATCGTAGCAACGGAGACTATAAAAGAATAAACTCCAAAATCCTGTGTTGAAATATAATAGCTGTAAATAGGGAGAAGAATAAAACTTAGTCCACGGGAGATAAGATTGCCGACGGAATAAATTAGTGTGTGACTGAATACTCCTATCTTATGTTTAGAGGATTCCATGTTCTTTATAAAGTTTTATAAGTTGAGCATTAACACTCTCATAGGAATGATATTTCTTTACCCACTCTTTAGACTTCTTCCCTATTTCTTCGCGTAAATTTCTGGAATCTATTAACTCAATTAATTTTTCTTTTAACTCTTTTTCATTGTTAGCAACTACAAATGAATTTTCTGGAAGGAATTTTTGATACTCTTCTGTCATGTTTGTAATGGTAGGAATTCCTAAAGCTAAACTTTCCAATCCACTTTTTCCGTAACCAGTTCCGCCCATCTTTCCACCAACTTGATCAATACATATATCACACGTTGCTTTAATTTTAAGAACTTTTGAGCGTGGGACACCTTCCAGAAGAATGAATTCAAAATTTCTTTCTCGTTTTAACTGTTTAATTACCTTTAATATTAAATTAGTCCCTTTATAAATTCTATTTGTTGGTGAATGAATTATTCTAATTTTTGATGATTCATTTGGAATTCTTGGTGGAAGTTCGTCAGCGTTGTATGGATAAAAAATATAATGAATATCAGGATGCATTTGAAGATGATCGTATTCTGATGTGATATTTAAATCTGAAATTCTATCTAATTCTCTCATTAAACCACGAGAGCGTAGGTCACTTCCATAGTATGCACAAACAATTTTTTTCCCATCTATCTTCCATTGTTTTGCAATGTGAGAATCACGAAAGAAATCCATTCCCCCATCGTAATGAATTATGTCATATTCATAAAGTTGATGTTTCTCTATGAATTCGAGGATTTTTTTTCGCCTGAAAGATTCTCTTAAGTCAAAAAATAGTGACTCTAAAAAATTTTTTGGTTCAAAATAAAATGGATAGGTTTTTTCTTTTTTGTCGATTGATTTGATATTTTGAGCTACCTTGATTTGGCGCCAGAATTTTGCACAAAAATTTCTTTGTATCTTAAAATCAAGTGATAATTCTTCAGGAAATTGTTGGGCTGTTTTATAAAATGTAACCAATAGAGATTTATCACCCATAGCTCTGTGCATTTGTACGTATGAATAAGGTACACCGGCAAAATTTTCAACAGCAATGTGGAGAATTTTTAACATGGGTTATTTAAGAGTTAATTGAAATGTATCTCTAAATATTCCGCGAGCACCAAAATTTTCCTTAAAGCGTCCCAATCCCCAATTAGGCTCCATATTAACCGTGAAAATTCCAAAATCAAGATATTTGTACCCTTCATTTTTGTATCTTCTCATAATTTCATAAAAGAGCAAATTAATAGGTCTATACTCTTGATAGTCCTCATTATGAGAAATATAAAATGCCAATACAACTTTTGAATTAGCTGAGAAGTTGCACACTCCCGCTATCAACTTTGATTTTACAAATGCTCCAAAAAGTCTAATTCGTGTGGGAAAAGTTGATTTTAACTTGAGTAATTCGTCTAAAGTATGAGTTGGATTTACATTATGACGCATCTTTAAGTTTTTCTTTAAGATTTCGTAATACTCCTCAAATCGATCCGTTTCAGCAACTTCAACTCCAAGTTTCAATGACTTTTTAAGAGCAGTGCGTGCTTCAGGTCTGTAGGTGTTTAACAACTTATCATCTTCAAAATCTAAAGAAACAATGCTTGAAACTTCACGTTTCAGATATTGAAATCCATTTCTATACAACGCAAAATCAATATAATTCGATAACTTTGTGCAATAAATAATAGGTGGTGGAGTTAAAATAATTTTATCAAACTTATTTTTTCTTGCATAATCAACAAGCAATTCGACTAAATTGAAGGCATTTTTAATATTATGAGATAATTGATAAACGAATGAACCATAACTAGCTCCACGATGAGAATAAAGAACTCTTTCTCCATTTATCTCAATTTCAACTGCCGGAAATAAGGCAAAAATTTTTTCACCTTCTAGAAATACTAGTGAATTGTCTTTAAATCTCTTTGGTGGATGATAAGCTAAGAAATCTCTCCGATGAAAAATCGTTCCGTTGTCTGACTTTTCTACGAAATCATCCCATAGTTTGTCAGTGATTTTGCTTTTCGAGTATTCAATTAATTTTATCATAAAGTAACTGAAATTGAAATTATGTTTGCATTTCCAAAACTTTTAGTAAATGGGAGAAGAGCATAATCGATTTGAAACATTCTATAATTAATTCCGATTCCAAAAGAAAAATTATTTAATCCCGTACCGATTTTATAACCACCGCTAAAACTTAATAACTTCTTAAATTCTATACTAAGACCCAACAGAAAATTAACTTCATCTGTTCTAATAAATTTTTGAATTTCAAAGCTAGGATAAAATTGAAACTCATTTGATTGAATCAAATTTGCATAATTAAAACCAAAACGAAATTCTGTTGGTAATTTAGTTGCTTGTTCTTTAAGCTTATCGGTTTTACCTAAGTTTCGTAAACTTAATCCTGCGTCTAAAAAATCGAGAAACTTTTTATAAGATAATCCAACATCAAATGCAAATCCATTAGATTCATCGACGTAAATATTTTCATAAAGATATTTTGCTTGAACTCCAACAGAAATTCTACTTGTGATTCTAAATCCACTACCAAATCCAAAACTAAAGTAATGTGCATCAAACACACCTTCAGGTTCACCAGGCACTGTGCGAATTTCTATATTAGAAATATTTGTTGAATTAATTGAGATGAAAAACGGTATATTGAAAAGAAAACTATTTGCGATAATTGATTCGTTTCTAAGGTCTTCAATCCATTCATTGTGAGAAAAACCAAATGAAGTGAAATTAAAATCAGTTATTAAGGCAGGATTATAATTTAAGCTAAAAGTTGAGTTTAATCGAGAAGTTGTAGAAGTTCCAATGGACATTTCTTTAGCACCTGTTCCAATTTTAAGAACAGAATACCCCGTTTCTCCTGCTGATTGTGCAAAAACAATATTTGTAATTATAAAAAAACCAAACACGAAATTTTTCATAATTTAACTCCGAGTGAAATAATGTGCTGATTCATAGGTGAATAAGGTTCAGTTACAAACGCATAATTTAATTCAAAATCGTAGTCGTAAAGATTATGCCTTAGTCCAAATCCCAAGGAAATCTTAGGAATCATATCTGAATTTTCCAGATTCAATCTATCAATACCAAGTCGAATTCTTACAAAATCTATTAAAACTAATTCAGTCCCAAATCTTAAAATTTTTGTACCTAAATTAGTTGATTCGAAATCCAAAGCTGCAATCAAGTTTTCATTTGGTAAGTAGTAACTGACTCCAATTCTTGTAAGTAATGGAAACTTATCAATTGTTAACTTCCCCTCTTGTTCGTATACGGGTGCAGTGTCCCATCTGTATTTTGAATTTATATCGCCAATAAATGTACCAACAACTACTTTTCCAATTTTATCACTTTCTATTGCTCTGTAAATCATACCAAAATCAAATCCGAGTGATTTTGAACTTACTTTTTCAAAAAGAGAGTAATGGTAATACTTTGAAGTTATTCCAAAAGTCAACCTGTCAAATGGACTTATACTTACTGATAGAAAAAATTGATTTTCAGATGTGGAGTAAGTTTTTGTTTGAATACCACTTCTATCTCTTCCATCAATGTTATCAACTGAAGAATTAATTAATCCTACTGAGATTCCCGCTGAAGAATAAACTTCGTCAGTTTTGTTGCCAAGTTCATCGCGTTTATATAAAAGAACTTTTTTGCTCAATTGAACAAAATTTAATTTTCTGTCTAAAGCTAAAAAAGAGTAACCTAAATGAATTAAATTATCATCAACGAATGCATTAAGTGAAGGATTGTAGTAAGGACTAACACTTCCAGAAATTACTGATGTCATGGCATTGCCCATGGCCATTCCTCTGGCGCCAAATCCCATTCGAGAGAAAGCTCCAGGACTCGAAGAAATTTTGGAAGTTTCAGGCTGAGCAAATGAAAAATTTATATCAGCAAATAAAAGTATAAAAAAAATAACAAGACTTAATTTTAGTTTTTTCATTTTCATCTCATTACTATTATTTTTCCAAATACGGGTTCATTGTTTCCTATTTCAATGGCGAAGAAGTAAACACCATTTGCAACATAATTTCCAAATTCATCTTTACCATCCCAAATTTGCGTTTGTTGAATTCTTTCATCTATCAACCCCGATCGGGGAGCATTCTGAATCAAGGTTTTCACTAAGTTCATTCCAAAATCATAAATCCTAATTGTAACTCTCTCATCTCTACCTTCAGTTGTATACTTAATTCTTAAAATATCATTTTCAGGGTCGACTGGATTCGGGTAAGCATAAGCTTCCGTTTTACGTTTCACTGGAACAAAAGCTTGATATACTCTCCAAGCAGCGGACCAAGGAAAACCCGTTTCAATTGTTTTCGCAAGTCCATCATTCGAGCCCGCCCAAATTGTATTACCTTGAGTGTTCACGGAGTAAAAAGTATTAGTCCACAATTTTTGGTTAGTTAGTGAATCAACTATTTCTGGAGCTTTTATCCAGCTTTGACCTAAATCAGCGCTCCTAAAAAGGCCATTCGAACCGGCTGCATATGCAAATGGTGATAGAAATCCAAAGTTATGTATTCGTTCGCCTTTATTTGAAATAGACCAATTATTCCCACCATCAGAGGTGATACTAATTCCATATTCTTCTGTTAAGTCTTCTGCTTTCCAGGTAGCTGCAAAGATGTAATCATTCATAGAAATTTTCATTCCACCAATTGCTACAACAAAATTTCCAGAAATGTGATTTGTTTGATTTTGCTTATTATATTTAACCCAACTTTTACCGCCATCTGTTGTTTTATTAATTCCGCCCGCTGTACCAACCCAAATTGTTGAATCATTTTGAACATAAATAGAGAAAACTCGATGGTTTAAATTGCTTTGAAATCCATACCCACCACTAACCGGTGAAAGGTCAAAATTGTATGTTTCAGTTGGTTTGATTGAATCTAGATTGTCGGGTGGAATAACAACACGTTCCCAAGTTTTACCCAGATCTGAACTTTTTCTTAATCCACCAGCAAAAGATGCAATCCAAATTTCTCTGGACGTAATTCCAATGTCATATGTAATGTTATTTATAGTTGTTGTTATGGGCAGAGCATTTAAAATGTTAATTCCATAACGAACTTTTGTACTATCTTTATGGTCAACAGGTTGGTCAATTTTTTTCCAAGTTTTTCCACCGTCAGATGAATATCTCAAACCACTCCCCTCTGGTAAGGTTTGATTATCCCTGAAAACTGAATGGGCAGTGGCAACCCAAATGTATCCATTTTTATATGCTAAAGCAGAAATGCTTTCAGTCCCGAAATCAGGGTGTTTATAAAAATTGATCCAGCTTTCTCCGCGGTTAAAACTTATGCTTAAGCCACGACCTGTTCCAAGAATTACAGTATCCCCAACACAAACAATATCTGTGATAGAATTACTGATTGGTACAGGTGAAGTTTGTAATGATTTATACAAGCGATTGTTGCTCTCCAGCCAATAAAAATATGGTATTGATTGAGCAAAAAGATTAATTGATATGCAGATTAATAATAACCAAGTTTTTTTCATTTCACCACTATAAAATGATTTATTATGTTACTTCGTGCGTTTTTCTTATCTATAGCCTGAAATTCAAAACGATATTTTCCTTTTGTTGTATTTGGTGGAAGAATTATAATTCTTGAATATATGCCATCATTGGCTATTTGGTCGCCATTAACAATCAAATTACCATCATCATACATTAAAATCGGATTACTTCTTGAAGGTGAACCATCTGGCAAGTATGAGTTAAAAAATACACTTTGAATATCTTCTTTCCCATCATAATCAATAGCTCTGATTGAAATAATTATCTTTAATGTGTCAGTCGATAAATTTAATGTATCTGGAGCTATGAGATTGCTTATAATCGGTGGTTTATTTTGAATTGGATCGATAACTTTATCATATTTTTTCTCACAGGATGTAAGCAAAAAAAGTATCAATAAAACAAAAATCTTAATTATTGAATAGAACTTGAGATAAAATGTTTTAATTTTAGTTTTAGTTTGGTTTTGTTCCATAATATTAATTCATATTAAATTTATTAAAACGATATGTAAAAAGGAACTGGTATAAATGAAAGAATAAAAATTAAAATTGCGAGATAACCAATCAACTTTCTTCTTGGATCAAGTTCTTCAGGACTGAGAATTTCAGGATGATATAATCTTACAACAAATTTTAGTATCAAAGCCCAGAGCAACCAACCCGTCCATCCCAATGATATATTTAATCCAAATAATTCGGAACTTAAACCTGCAATTCCTAATGCGACGAGTAAAGCAAAGCTAATATTTGCAATTAAACGATGGGTTCTCGAACCAAACAAAGAATAAGAAATATGCCCACCATCAAGTTGACCAACTGGAATCAAGTTCATTGCCGTAACAAACATACCAAACCAACCAGTGCAAAGGTATGGATAATGATAAATTTCTGACATTGGCGGCACAAATTCTAAGGAAGGATTTGTAAATAATTTTTCTAAAAACAAATACATCAGACTTGGACCGAACTCCAACGCAAGACCTCCAGGTTCCTCTGCTCTCAAAAAGTAATCGGGGTGAATTCTTAAAATAAATTCTATTCCAGGCAAATGAGTAAAACCATAAATCAAAACAATGATTGATGCAATAAATCCTGCAATTGGACCAGCAACACCTATATCAAACATAGCTTTTTTATTAGGAACAGGTGATTGAGTTTTGATAACCGCTCCGAGTGTACCAAAATTCAAAAAAAATTCCATCAAAGGAAAAGGAATAAAGTAAGGTAAGGTTGCTTTAACACGATGTGAACGCGCAGCAAAATAGTGTCCAAATTCATGACTACTAAGGATAAAAAGAATAGAAATGGAATATGGTAATCCAATAGAAAAGTTACTTAGATCAAAGGCTGCCGCTGGTCCTAAAATCCAAGCAACACCAGCCACAGTTGTTGTAAAGAACGTAATTACTAAAAGCAATATGTTAATAATAAAAGAGTACTTTCCTGTAAATAATCTTTTTACTCCTGAAGGTTGGTTTTCTCCTATAGAATAGAATTCACTCATATTACAAAATTAAACTAACATTAATTGATGAACGGTTAAGTTTTTCTGAATTAAATTGGCCAAAGAAGTTATATCCATTAAAGTATTGATATGTAATTCTAAGGTGAGTAAATCTTGGATTGCCAATAAAAAATCCTGTGCTGAAATTTCTATCAGCTATGAATTTGTTAGATAGGCGCTTTTGTAAGCTTATATCAAATCCTGCAAAAAAGGTAGATCTAACAGAAGGTAAGTGCAAAATTGAAGCTTCGAAACCAAGACCATAAATATTCTTACCTTTTATTTCTGGAATTGTATGGAAAATGTAAGTTAAGTCAATGTAACCCCGAATTTGACGATAAATGATGGATGAGGTCCATTGCAAGAATTCTCGACTATAAGTTGAAGGTTCTTGATTAGCTAACCATTTGTCAGTAAGATTATCATACGATCCATCTGAAAGATGAGCAGAAATGTGATTAATTCGTAATCGATTTGAGATGTTGAAGTATTTGTACTTCGCGTTTAAAACAAAATAACTACCAAACATGTAGTCTACTGCTTTGACTGGAAAACGGAAATTTGATTTTTGTTCAAGTAATGACCATGAAAAAAATTCAGTTCCAAAGCCAAAAGAATATCGTGGATTAAAATGATAATGAATTAAATCCCTACTAACTCCAATATTCATAGCTAGTTCGCTTTTTTCCAAAAAATATCCTACACCAATTTTTGGTTCAAAAACATTAGATGAATTTGCCAGAAAAAGTTTTGATGCCGGGAATAGAGTAAATCTACTTTCTCTGTACAAGAAACTTTCTTGTGAAAAAGCGAATGTTATTAAAATCAAATTCAAAATTAAAATCCGTTTAAACATCGTTGTGTTTACACCTGAAATTTATTATTCAATTTAAGAAATTTCTGTTTAATTAATTTGTGGAAGCTGTAATAAAATTTTGATGGAACGCTTATAAACGCAAAATAATTAGTTGGAAAAGCAAACGACGGTTCAAAATAACAATTAATTGTACAACCTTTACAAAAATCAAATCTTCCTTCCATCTTTTTGAAATATTCAACTTCTGCTGATTTACGGATTTCAACTATCGGTCTATCAATTGGAATTTTCTTGAACCCAAAGTGATAGCAAGGTAGAATAATCTCATTGTAAGGAGAAATTACAATTACCCTACTAACTGCTTTACATAATGGTGCATTAATATCATTGCCCCCTTTTCTTCTTAATTCAATAAAAGCTGGATTAATATATATATCTTTTTTACCATAACAGAATTCTTCAATAAAATCTAGTGTTTCCTCTGAAAGTCCAAGATTTCCAAAATAACTAAAAACTGGATTTACTATTAATATCAATTCGTACTTTCTTGCCAGCTCATACATTGCCGGAAGTTTCTTATAGGTTTCATTGGTCACTGTAAAGAGTATATCGGGGAATTCACCTATGGACTTTGCTATTTTTATTGATTCAATAACATGATTATAACAATTTATTCGCCTAATTCTGTTGTGTTCTTCTTCATCAGGCGAGTCTAATGAGAAATGCAAAAGATTAACTTTGCCTGCCAATTTTTCAGCGAACTTTGGATAAAGCAAACAATTAGTTGTTATGCTTGTTTGCATCCTGAGTTTTCTTGCTTCTTCCACAAATAGATGAATACTTTTGTGTAATAGTGGTTCTCCACCGGTAAAGTCAATGAATTTTACGCCTAATTTTCGAATTTGCCTGAGATTGTTAAATACATCCTCTTCTTTTGCAAACGCAGTTTTATTCAAGTCAGAAGAGTAACCAAAATGACAGAATTCACAATCGGCGTTACATCTATATGTTACGTAATAATTACAGAGAATTAACATATTTATCACTAGAATATTGGCGATCTTTCCAAATGACTTTGCGATCAAAGAAAACTATTGCAGGTAAAATCAATACGTACAAAATAAAATATATCTCAAATGCAAAGAAATATTTTAACTCTTTCATCATTTTGAATTTTTTGAGTGAAAGAGATAAAAATATAAAATCACTTAAAAACTTTATAACTGTAAGAGTTAAAGTAAACATAGTGCCAAAAATAACTTGAAGTAAAATGAAAAGATGAGTTGCCCAGCCCCAAAGCATCACGATAAAACCGATTAAAGGTGCATCCATTCCACCCGTACCCCAACGATGCTTCTGCCGATATAAAGACTTCCAATCTAAACAAGGTTCGCTAAAATTAGTCCCTTCAGGTTCAGATTGATAAACGACTTTGTAATTTGTATTACGGTTAATTTTATGAAGTAATGCAAAGTCTTCGGTGATACTAAACTTTATATTTTTGTAACCACCCACTTTTTCATATGCATCACGTCTAAAAGCCATATTATTACCAATACAGCTTAACGGTACACCTAGATTAATACTACCTGCTGCTACTGTTAACAGGTAAATCCAATCAAGGTTTTGCATACCTGTAAACTGTGAATACGATTTTTGGAAAGTAAATCCTGGAACAATTCCCACATTTTCATTGAAATACTTCAAAGTAGTTTTAATCCATTCAGGTTTAACTACGCAATCCGCATCTGTAGTAAAGATTATTTCTCCTTTCGATAACTCAATACCATTAGCAATAGCATTAGTTTTACCCGGATAACTAATAATATTTTTTTGTGGAACAATTTTTTTTATAAAGTTAAACTGACTAGTAAATTCACTTATGATTTCACCTGTCCGGTCAGTTGAGAAATCGTCGACGATTATCACTTCAAGTTTATCCTCAGGATAATCCAATTTAGAAAGGGACTCTATACAACTGCGTATGTTCTTCTCTTCGTTTCTTGCTGCTACAATTACAGACACAAATGGCTCATAGTTTTTGTTAATAGGAAGTTTCTTATAAAAACCATACAGAAAAATTACTTGCTGCAAAACATAAAAAGTCAAAACAAAACCAAAGCTTATTTCAAAAACTGAAAGTGTCTCCAATTCGCAATCCCCTTTCGTTTAATTTTTCAATTAAATATTCGAGAGAATCGTGTAAAATATTTTTAGCATTGGGATTATTATGGAAAATTATAATTGACTTTTCCATTAAGTAACGATCAATATTTCTCTTAACTATGTTTAAGTCGCCAAGATAATCTTCTGTTAAAAGTGTCCACATCATAACTTTTAGATTAAGTGACTTTAAAATTCGATAAAGTTTGAAAGTTATTCTACCATATGGGGGTCTGAATAAATTAGTTTTATTTTGAAAATGTGAAATTATTTCATCAGTTCTTAAAATTTCTTCTCGAATTTTTCCGATTGATAAATTGTTCAAGTTTTTCAAATGATTCTCAGTATGATTACCAAAAAAATGTCCCTCTGATGAAATTTCTTCCAGATAGGAAAAATTTTCTTTTCCATTTTTACCGTTAACAAAGAACAATGCTTTTATTTTATACTTATTTAGAACTCTTAAAATAATTTCAGTTGTCTCTGAATTTGGTCCATCATCAAATGTAAGAAGAATTTCTTTTGTTACATTCGTCCAGATAACATTACTAAAAAGTAATTGAACAATTCTTGGTGGATGAATAAAAATAAATCTCATCTTCTATATGCCCTTCCTTTCCAATCAAATCCAGTCAACGCACTCAGTACTGGTACAACTGTTATATAAATAATATGAGCAATTTCTGCAACAGGAAAAAGAAAGATTAGATTTATCAAATTACGTTTTGATTCTGAAAGTGATAATAATCTATACGCATTTGCCATATAAAAAAAATCAAAAAATGTTTTCATCGACAAAATTATTATGCTCAGTTCTAAAATTTTATTATCAAAAAGACCTGAAATAATTAATATCAGCAGGGATAAATAGAACAAGTAGAGAAGAACAAGCAATGGTATCGCATAAAAATTTTTGTAGTGAAGCACTTTTGATACCCACCTTTTTCTTTGATTAATGAATCTCGTTACTCTCGAAATTGGTTCTGTTATTGTTGTACTGTTTACAGACCTATTAAAAACAATTTTATAATCAGATTGCATCCATATTTTTTGCATCAAAAATTCCTCATCGCCCGAAACAAGATTAGAATTATCCTTAAAACCACCGACTTTCAAAAATAAATCTTTCCTATATGCACAGCTTGCACCATTTGCAATTAATGGTAATTTATTTCCAATGAAAGATGCTCCAATACTAACAAGACTGGCAAATTCAATTTTTTGAATTTCCTCAAAAAAATTTTTACATCCATCATATATGACTTTACCTGCAACAAAACCTGTTTTTTCATCAAAACTTTCAATCATCGTTTTCAGCCAATCTTTTTGATGATAACAGTCCGCATCAGTGGTTACAATAATTTCGTTGTTAGCTACTTGAATTCCTTTCTCGATAGCATTTTTTTTCCCATATCCATCTAAATCGGATTTTAATTTTATTATTCTCACCATATTTTGATCTATAAAATGCTTGATGTAATTTTCATAATCATCTGTTGAATGATCATCCACGAGTATAATTTCATATCTAACTTTTGAGAGTGATTGATTTAAAACTGATTCAACACATCGGTAAAGTTTTTCGGCTTCGTTTCTAAATGGTATTATAACTGAGGCTTTTAGATTATTGATAAATTTCCTGCTTTTCAGCCGAAACATTCCTGTAAACAAAAAAATTAGAAAAAGTATATAAATCAAAAAAAGAAGCCAAACTAGATTGGGGAATAAAGTTATACTTGCCAATTTCTATCTATTCTTTTGAGTTTTAGAAGTAGAATTAAACCGACTAAAGAAGGAAGAAATAAGTTCACAACGAAAAGAAGAAGAGATGCATTGAATGCAAATGATTCACTACATCCAAAAATACCAAAGAAATATATTGAAGCTCCTTCTCTAACTCCTATTTCTCCCAAGGAGATAGCTGGAATTAAAGTTTTACCAAAGAAAACCAGGATTGAAGCTATAACTAAATTTTCAAACCTTAAGTGACTATCGAAAGCAAAAACAATTAGTGAGAATTGAAAAATTATTACACTAAAATTCAAAAAAGCAAGAACAAGTAGTTTTGAGATTAATTTATTATCTAACTCAGCTAAAGGTTTTATGAGTTTTTTTACCAATTCAAATTTCATTGGCAATTTTGATATGATATCTTTCAGAAAGTTATAAAACCTTTTAGAGTAAAGTAATGAAAATAAGCCTGCAAAAACAGAAACAAAAATTATGAAAAGTGAAAAGACAATAAACCAATCAACATTATAATAATATATCATCATACCAAAACTGACAATCGAGCCCCAAAAAATGACATTAATTAAAAGCATCATTTTATCAATAAAAGTCAATGTTATAACTGTTGAAAATGATACTTCTTTCAATGGTAATTTTCGTAAAAAATATTCACCTGTACGGCCTGGTGTAAAAGACCCCGCTGAAATTCCAATGAGCAACGATTCCAGAATCTCTTTAGTCTGAACATTCTTTGCTACTGTCTTTACAAGTGTTTTCCACCGAACGAATTGAAGAAAAAGGTTTACAAAAAACAACAACACAACAACACCGAATATAGAAAAATCAACAAACTTCAATCCAAAAAGAATTTTTTCAAATTTAATTCGAGTTAAAAAGTATGCTAACAATCCAACGGTTACAAATACCTTAAGTAAGTAAATTCCGTATTTTTTGAAAAGTAATAGCAATGTATTGCTAAATGAAATTAAATATTTCAAGTCCAAATACCGTTTAATTTATTCGAATATAAAAAATTATGATTTGATTAATTGCTATATTTTTTAGATATAATTTTGTGGTTCTAATCGATTATTTTATTCTTATTTGATTGTTATTTTTGTAACGATTGAATACACCTGTTATAAATAAACAATGATTGGATAAAAAAATGTATATCAAATTTTCTGTAATTCCAGAAACCTCGGCATTATTTCTTAATTTTCTTTACAACTACGAAAACGTAAGGGATTTTTACCCAACCAATTTCCGTGATGAACAGGAGTTAGTAAAAAATCTTGAAAATTATAACAAAAACTTAGAGCATCGTGAAAAACTCGTCCATATCTTAAAAAGACAAAATATTACAGAGAATAGCTCCGAAAAAACAATTCAAAATTTAAATCATCTACTATCTGAGAATACTTTTGCAATTGTAACAGGTCAACAACTTGGAATTTTAAGTGGACCGCTTTATACTTTTTATAAAATCATTACGACAATAAAACTAGCTGAAAAGTTAAACATTCAATATCCTGAACTAAAATTTGTACCTGTCTTCTGGCTCGAAAGTGAAGATCACGATTTTGATGAAGTTAATTGGATAAAAATTCTTGATAACCAGAATAATCTTGTTAAAATAACATACAACGATGGTAAGGAACCTGAAACAAATCGTGGTCCAATTGGTGAGAATCAATTTAATTTAAGTTTTAATGATTTTATCATCACTCTTCGTTCATCTCTAAGAGACACAGAGTTCCAATCACAATTAATGGATATCGTTCAGTCTTACTATTTCCCGGGAGCAACGTTTAAGTCCGCATTTGTTGGATTGGTCAAACATTTTTTCGATAAGTATGGTTTAATTTTACTTGATTCCAATGATTTAGAAGTAAAAAAGTGGCTCTCACCAATTTTTGCAAAAGACATTGAAAAATTTTCATTTATTTCAGAAGAATTAATTTTAAGAAGTGCGAAAATAGAAGAACAGTTCTCTGCCCAAGTAAAAATTAAGCCCATAAACTTATTTTACTTCGAAGATGGTGGAAGGTATTTAATTGAACCTGACTTAAATAACGAATTTAGATTAAAAAATAAGAGAAAAAAATTCACTTACGAAAAGCTTCTAAGCGAAATCGAAAATTCACCAGAAAAATTTAGCCCAAATGTGGTACTGAGACCCATCTGTCAAGATTATTTACTTCCAACTGCATATTACGTTGCTGGTCCTTCAGAAATAAATTATCACGCTCAAATTTATCCTTATTATAGTTTCCATAATCTTCATCCACCAATCTTATATCCCCGTGCAAGTGCAACTCTTCTGGAAAGTAAAGTCAAAAGTATACTCGAAAAATACTATTTAAGTGTATCGAATTTTTATGGCGATATTGAAGTATTGGTAAAGAATGTAGCAGAAAAAAATCTTAACATTTCTATTAGTTCAATTTTTGATGAAGTAAAAAGTGAAATTGATAAATCATACGAACATTTAAAAGAAACACTAATTACAATAGAGCAGACACTTAGAGATGTTGTAGAAAACGCTAAACAAAAAACCGAAACATATCTTAACGTGGTAAAAGAAAAAACCATAGCCGCTCATCAAAAGAAAAACGAAATAGTACTTCGTCAGATTTACAAAGCTGGTAATATTTTGTATCCTGATGGAAATTTACAAGAGCGGGAAATAAATTTTATTTACTTCGCTAATAAATATTCACTTGATTTTATCGATTTTCTCTATGATAATCTAAATATCGAAATTTTTGATCATCAGATAATTGAAATTCAATAAAGTTATCATTTAAAATCGCTCACAGAATTCAGGAGTGAATTTAATGCCCACATTAATCAAAAGTATCTCAGGAATAAGGGGAATTGTTGGTGATGGATTTGAACCTGAAGTGATTGTAAGATTTGCTTCAGCTTTTGCAAAATTTTGTGATTATGGGAAAATCGTTGTTGGAAGAGATACCAGAATTACAGGTGAGTACGTAAACAAAATTTTATGCGGAACTCTGGTTGCAAATGGTTGTCAAGTTATTGATGTTGGAATTGTGCCAACTCCAACTGTTCAGATTTATGTTGAAGAACTTAAAGCTAATGGTGGAATTGTAATTTCTGCTAGTCACAATCCAAACGAGTGGAATGCATTAAAGTTACTGAATTCCGATGGAACTTTTCTTAGACCATCGGAAGCAAAACAATTATTTGAAATTGAAACTTCCATAAAACCTGTTTACAAGAAATGGAATGAAATTGGCAGTTATGAATTTATAAATGATGCAGATAATCTACATATTAAAAAAGTTTTGAATTTAGACATAATTGACACGAAAGTTATTAGAAGCAAGAAATTTAAAGTACTTGTTGATGCAGTCAATGGTGCAGGAGTAAAGATTTTGCCAAAATTATTGGAAGAGTTAGGCTGTGAAGTAACAAAAATTAATTGTGATGAGAATGGAATTTTTCCACGAAACCCTGAGCCGGTACCGGAAAATCTGACTGAAACAATCAAATTTGCAAAGAAACATAACTTTGACCTCACCATCATTGTTGATCCTGATGTGGACCGTCTTGTTCTACTTCAAGAAAATGGTGAACCTTTTATTGAAGAATATACAATTGTACTGGCAACAGATTTTGTACTTAGGAAAAATCCTGGACCTGTTTGTGTCAATCTTTCTACAACTCGAGCTATTGAAGATTTGGCCCAGAGATATTCGTCAAAAGTATTTCGCTCACCAGTTGGTGAAATAAATGTGGTTGAAAAAATGAAACAAGTAGGAGCAATAATCGGTGGTGAAGGAAGTGGAGGTGTTATTTATCCCCAATTACATTACGGAAGAGATGCACTCGTTGGAATAGCGCTTGTGCTGAATCTTCTCGCTGAAACTGGAAAGAAATTAAGTGAAATAAAAAAAGAACTTCCTCAATATTTTATTCTAAAAGATAAATTTGAAACTACAGATACAAACTTTGATGAACTTTTTGAAAAATTCATCGATAACTTTCAGAATGAAAAAATAAATAAAGAAGATGGACTGAGAATTGATTTTGATGATCACTGGATTCACTTGAGAAAATCAAACACCGAACCAATTATAAGACTTATTGTAGAAGCTAAAACACCTGAACAAGCCCAGCACTTTATGAATCATTATAAAAAGTTGCTTAAGAAATTAATGTAATCTTTTCCTTTTCTTTAAAAACTCAAGTAGTGCCTTATCGAACGAGTCCGTCGTTTTTATTAAATTATAGTCGACCTTATTATCTAGCAAAGTTCGATTTAGCTCCTCAAGGAAATCTTTTACAAGTTGATTATAAGAACCTCTTATTTGCATCGGTTGAGTGATTAATTCTTCACTGGACTCAAGATCTTTGAAAATGAAATCACTTGTAAAATCAAATTTAATCTCCTGCTCATCGAGAATTTGAAATGCAATAATTTCATTTTGTTTAGACTTAAATTTTTTAATAGATGCAATTATGTTATCAAGACTATCAAAAAAATCGGAAATAATAATTATCAATCCTCTTTTCTTGATTTTATCGGCAATTACGTCAAGACAAGTAGATATATCGGTTCTACCTTTTGTACTGCAGGTAGCGAGTGTTTTGAAAATTTCTTTCAAATTCGATTTTGACGCACGTGATTCGATGAGATGTTCAATTTTATCAGAATAAAGTACTAGTCCAACTGAATCATTTTGATCGAATAATAAATACGCCAAAACTGAACCCAAGGTTATTGCATACTGGAATTTTGTAATTATTTTACTGGTATAGGACATTGAGTTACTTATGTCAATTAAAATGTAGCTTTTTAGATTAGTCTCTTCTTCGTATTGCTTGATAAAAAATTTATCCGTTCGAGCAAAAACTTTCCAATCAATTTTGGAAACATCATCACCCGGGATATATTGCCTGTGTTCTGAAAACTCCACACTGAATCCGTGATATGGACTTTTGTGAAGCCCAATCATAAACCCTTCTACAATAAATCTTGCTCTTAAATCAAGTCGTGCAATTTTTGAAATAATTTCAGGTGAAAGTAATTCTCTATAATCTGTTCTGATTTTCATTTATTCGTAGCTTTTGTTTTCATTGATTTCAATTTACTTGCTTTGCTTTCATCACCAATGCCATGAAGTTTTAATATTTCCTCTGGTGATTTTCCTAAAAATTCGAGTTCCAATCTCGCAGATTCGGCAAGTTCGTGTGTTGGATACATTTTCAAAAACTTTCTATAATTCAATCCCGCCGTGTTATAATCTTTGAAAATTTCTGCATTAATAAAGGCAACCATGAAAAGTGCTTCGGGAGCTTTTTCGTGGTTGGGAAAGTTATTGATTAATTGATTGTAATAATCAATTGCAATTTTATTGTATTCAATTCGGTGAATTGAATCTGTTTCCATTGATTGATAAATTTGACCCAGGATAAAAAATGCCTCAGGTGCAAATTCAGAATAGGGATTTTTATTAACAAGTTTTTCTAAATTATTTTTTGCCCCTTCCAAATTTTGATTTTGTAAATCCTCCTTTGCTGTTTTGAACAAATCTTCTTCATCATTTTTTGAACAACTAACTAAAATTGAAACAAGAGTTACGACAGAGATCAAAAAGATTAGCTGTTTCATTCTTTTCCTCATTTATTTTTGACTATTCCGTTAAAATCAAATATGTAAAAATACCAAAATTAATTTGCAAGCTGATGGAAAATATAGCTGAAATGGTATCGTATTTTCGGACTTTTTTCATTAAATCTGGATTTATTTTTGATTCCTCGTAAAGTTTATTGGCTTTGTTTTTGAATTGAACAGAAATTATTCCACTTAAAATCATTGAGCCCAAAGTAAGAAACTTATAAAAACTTGAATTTGGCTTCTTCAAACTATATTCAGGTTCCATACTTATATCTAAAAAATCTTGGTTGATCTCAGATGTATTTAGTGATACTGGTTTAAAACCGTTTTTTTGTATTTCAATTTTTTGATCTGACGAATTAAATAAAATCTTGAGTGGAGTATAACCATAAAAAATTGAATCAACATACACATGAGCGTTTACAGGACTTGTCGAAATTAGAATTGAGCGAAGACTTTTTATTTCAATTTTTGAATCCCTATCAAAATTTATCTTCTTTTTTAATAATGAAAAGTCACTAATTCGTACTAATTTAATTTCATAAATACCTGATTTAAGATTTGTGTCAAGTAATTTTGATTCACCTAAAAAGTATTGATTTATAAAAATGCCATAATCATTATCAAGTTTGACCTGTAATCGCACATAATCATTTTGAGCGCTCATGTATGAATACGTAAGTATCCAGAGTAAAATGTATTTCAACTTAATCATTCTCATAAGCAGCGATCTTTTTATCATCGTAACCGATAAATACTTTGTTTTTTACTAAAACGGGAGAGAATTTGACTCTACCCTTTAATTCAATTTTTTGAACCAATCCCCCATCTAACTTTTCCAAAACATAAATAAATCCCTTTGAATCAGGAACGATTAGTTGATTATTCAATACCAGAATTGAGTTGTTAATCATACCACCAAATGAAGTTTCCCATTTTTTCTTACCTGTTTTATTATCAAAAGCATAAACATTACCAAGCAAATCACCGATGAAAACACTTGAATCGTCAATTGAAGGAATTGCTTTAACACTTGCCTTTAATTTTTCTTGCCAAACTTTTGATCCATCAAGTGTGAAACAATAGAAATTACCATCCGAATTTCCAAAATAAATTAAATTATTACTTATCGAAATACCTGAATTAACTCCTGAGCTAATTTTTATCTTTTTTAAAACTTTACCTATCATCATATCAACTAAAAACAAATTTCCTTTTAATGAAACCGTAACAAATAAATTATTAGAAGAAGCAGGATGACAATTTAATTCTTCATTGAGTTGAATTTCCCAAATTTTGTTTAAGTCATACTTTAATGAATAAATTCTGCCACTTGTAGTAGTAGCAATAAGAAAATCTTTGTGTAAAACAAGCTCTCGTTCTATTGAACCTTCAACCTCAAAGGTTTTTTTTACCTTACCGTTTAACAAGTCGTAAAGAACAAGCTGAGATTTTTTGTTTTTAGTCTCAGCAAGTGAAATAATTAAATCTCTTTCCCTGACTATTACACTTGTAAGAATTGGTTGCTTTAATGAAATTTTGCTTAGAATTCTACCAATTTCAGGATTAAGAAAATATACGTTACCTTTAAGATCAGCGACACACACAAAATTCGAGATTGATGTAATGGAAGAATGACTGATACCAGCTTCTAACTCTACTTCCCACTTCTGTTTAAGTGGTAATTTAAGATCGCTTCGTATGTAAAAATTTCTTGAAGAATCATATCCAAAAGACTGCCACTTATTTTCAGGTTCCAAATATTTTTCTATCTGGATCTTTTTCGTGCAGGATATAAAAAATATTAATGTCATTATTGAAAACGAGATCAGGCTCTTATAACGAAAACATTTATTACATAACATTAGAAATCCCATCCGAAGAAAAACTGATAAAACATTCTATCTTGTAATCTTCTGAAGCTATCCTCTATTCGTTTACCAATATCGTACCGTAAAACAAGCACGCCAAACAAATTCATTCTTAATCCAAAACCGATGCTACCAAGAGTTTCTTTGTATTTTACATCCCATGCATTTCCTATATCAAAAAATGTTGCTCCACGGAATTCATATAGATTAACCGTTAAAAATGGGAATTTTAAAGATATTTGATCAATCAAAGGAAATCGAAATTCGAAAGAAGACAACCATAATTTTTCTCCTTTGATAGACCATCTTGGATAACCTCGCAAATCCCAGTTACCTCCCATAAAAAATCGTCGTGCTTCCTTTCCTTCATTAATAAACAACTGAAAGCGAGAAGCAAATGCACTCTTCATTCCCAGTCGTAAATAATTACGATAATCAAGCATAAAACTATAGTAATTAACGTTTGAAAATTTTATATCATTAGTTTGGCCAAGAAGGATTAAAAGTCTCGAGCCATCAATTGGTCCGGTGGATGCCCAGAGGCTATTATCAAAAATGTAAGAGATGGTATTGGTCAGTAAAAGTGCTTTGCGATTTTTGAAAGAATAGAAGACTTCCTTATTTGAATTTCCAAGCATTACGCTAGCTTCCAAGCGACGGAAAAATGAAAACGGATAACTCAACGCAAAGTAAACACCAAAACTTCTTTCGTAAAAATATTCGTCAGAGTCTCTAATATCATATCTTCTACCAGAGAAGTGATATACACCGTAAGCAAAATTTGTCTTTTGCGCCAATGAAATTCGAGATATCAATACATTAAAGCTTTTCAAAATTTCATCACGCGATTGAGCAGTATTGAAAACTAAAAATTGATAATATTCATCACTTAACAAGTCACTGACTGCGAAAATTGCACCTCCTGTTGTTCCATAAACAGGATTGGTGGAAATTTGACTTTGAGCAAAATCTAACGTGTACTCTCTTTCGTATTTATATCGTTCTTTAATCCTGATACCATCAATTTTAGAAACAAACCAGTGAAGTTTCATTCCGCCAATTTTAGTTAATACATAGTAGTTAATAGAATCCATCATAGATATGAAATTGTTGATAGAAAAAATCTGAAAGCTAAATTTTTCAAAGGCTGAAAAGATTAATGTTGTATCGTTAATAATGAAAGGATCGAAAGTTGAGGTGGAAAAGTTGGTTACTTTTTTCATTTTGTCGTCAAAAATAAAATTGCCATTACCATCAGTATTAAAATCAAGTGACCAAATGTTATTCACGTTATCATAGTCGCAAGTAAATAAAATTTTAGAACTTGTAAACTTGGGATAAGAAAAATTTTGATTCAAAGCTGTGATTGGAGTAAGTTCAAAGTTATCAACTTTGATTGAAAAAAGATTATAGAAGGTTTTACCATTGAAAATCATCCGGTCTGATGTAAAAACTATTATATTGTCATCTGGCGAAAAAGCGGGCGTCTTATCATCATAAAGATCGTTTGTTAATCGAATTAACTTAGAACGATTAAATTCATAAACATAAATATCGCTGTAACCTTTATTATCAATGGCCGAAAAAGTTATTTTCTTACCGTCGTGTGAAAATGAAGGATTGGATATGCTTGTAATCTCATCAAAAGAAAGCTTTAAAGTAATTTTGTTTTGATTGATATCAAAAATGTATATCTTATCTCGACCTTTGGATTTGGAAGTAAAGACTATTCTCCCATCTCTTGAAATACCAAAACTGGTTCTAAAAAGATGTAATGATTCAAATTCATCTGAGCTTTCACCTTGAAGTACAAGTTGTGGTTCGGAGAATTTTCTTTCACCTTCTTTGACAAAAGGAATTCGATAGATTGAAGTATAACCTCGAATATTACCTAAATAGTAAATTGAGGATTCATTTTTCTTTTCGTAAAAAACAGGACTGAAATTAAATCCGGAATTTGTCAATTTATTAACTGAATACCCGGGTAAATCTCTATCAGAAATAATGGGATAATATCTTTTCTTGAGATAATACAACCAATCTCGATCAAATTCTTTATAGTCTACACCAAACGTATATTTCCAGACATCCTCAAAGTTTGATGATTTCCATGAGTTTTCCATTAACATCAGTATCTTATGTTCGCCATATGTTTTTGAAATGTAATGCATCAGCAATTGTCCTAATTTGTACATTAAGTAAGTTCCGGAAACCTTATCTATTTCATTTAATCCAACTGCATAACCATTTAAAACAGCATCTCTTAGAATCATTTCAGCTTGGGAATCCCAGTCTGTAGACCAATATTCAGCTAGTCCTTCAACAAACCAAAGTGGTGGTAGTGTTTCTGAAGTTAATCTAAAATCTTGTTGTATTCTTCTTATTTTGTTTAACATAAAAACATGAACCAGTTCATGCTTAATGACATGACGAAATTTCTCAATCGAACCCTCAAACGGAATTACGACACGACCTTTAATAAACTCAAAAAATCCTCCTACACCCTCAGGAAGAAGTCCCGGAATGGTGTTAGTTTGCTGAAAATGGATATGAGTATTGTAAAAGATAAGTGGAATTCGATATAGTATTTGGTGATTAAATTTTACTTTCAACTCATTATAACCTTCTTCCGCTATTAAAGCCCCAATCTCAGCAATCTCGGTAATTTCTGGATAGTAATAGATGTCAAAATGTTCAGTCTTTAGAACGAACCAGTTAAACTTTTCGTAATGAACTTTATTCTTTCCAAAATATGTAAATTGAGCCTGTCCTTCTGAAAAAATGAGGAGAAGGAAAAGAATAAGTAAATCAATTTTTCGACAAAGTTTCTTTAAGCACATTGATATTTTTAATTGGTGTTGGATCAATTTTCCTCATAACGGCCAGGTAAAAACTAACCCAGTCAACAAAATAAATCAAGTCGAAGATTCGTAAGTGATAACTTTTTTCAGTGCTTTGTAAAACAATATTTTCCAGTTTCACTTCACTCAGTATTTCACGTGTTATGGAAAATCTTAATTTGTTTCTTTGATGATCATTTTCGTCAATGATTTGAATAAGAATAGCAGGTAAAAATTTTTCGTCGTACTTTTCCCAAGCAATGATTTCGTTATGATTAAGTTCTGGAATAAACCCACTGTAGGATAAAACTTTAGAATTTTCTGCGAGTTGACTACGAAACCTTACGTTAATTGATTGTAATAGTTCAGTTGAATGAATCACTGGAAATCGCCCCAATAATCTGGTGGCAAGATCATACGGTTTACTTTCTGCGTGAGCATATTCATTAGATTTTCTGGACCACAAGTTTAGTACCTCAGAATAGAAATCCTCCGAAAGACGGTATAATTCTAGCTTTTCAAAAATTCTTATGAGAGTTGTAAGCATTAATCCAATTGCACATCTTGGTTGATAACCTGAAGGAACACTGAAATGGGGTACACCGAGTTCATTCGCCATATCTTTCAACTTTCCACCGGAACTAAGAGTAATAACCTTGCAATTTTTAGAAATAGCATTATGAAATGCTGAAAGTGTTTCTTCCGTATTTCCTGAGTAACTGCATGCTATAACGAGCGTTTTATCGTCAATGAAATTTGGTAGATCATAGTTTCGGTTAACAAAATAAGGCACTGTTATTTGGTCGTAAAATAAAGTGTAAACAACATCACCTGAAATGGCTGAACCTCCAAGTCCAGTGACGACAATTTTATTGATTGAAGAATACAATTTTTTTTCAATCTCAATCTTTGAATTAATGATATGTTTTACTTGTTTATGATAATCCTTAAGAACAAGATACATGTCGCCAGAATCGAATTCTTTATAAGGATTCATAGTCTATTCCTTCTATTTTTTGCATGAATTCATTTATTATTGTGATGATTTTATCCTGAGTGCAGGCATTTAAGACTTTGTTAGCTAAATCTTCACATTCAGAAGCATCGAGAGATAAAATTAATTTTTTGATTTGAAGCAGTAAATATTCGTTCACACTTAAATATCGATAGCCTAAGCCAATCAAAAGTGGTATTGCCATAAAATTAGATGCTAATTCTCCACAAATACTAACTTCAATTTTTGTTTCCTTTAAATCATTTAATATTACTTTCAAGGTACGGAAAACCGAAGGATGAAATTGTTGATAAAGTTTAAATACTTTTTGATTAGCTCTATCGACAGCAAGTAAATATTGTGTTAAGTCATTCGTACCCACGCTTACAAAATCAACTAATTGAGCAACTTCATTCAAACAACATACAATCGATGGAACTTCAATCATAATACCGAAAGGAATGTTTTCATCAAATCTAACTTTTTCCATGCTTAACTCATTTTTAACTTCTTCTAAAACCTCCTTCGTCATAACAATTTCATCAACCGAGGAAATCATTGGAATCATTACCCTAACATTTTTGTAAATTGATGCTTTAAGAATTGCTCTTAGTTGATTCTTCAATATCGGTTTATTATCAAGTAATACTCTTATCCCTCTCCAACCAAGAAAAGGATTGGCCTCTTTATAATTCATGAGATTAATTTTATCTCCACCAAGATCGAATGTCCTAATTGTTAAAATTTTTGGATAAAGTTTTTCCGCAAGTGAAGAATAAATTTCAGTTTGTTCTAATTCAGAAGGAAAATCTCCCAGATCAAAGAATAGATTTTCCGTACGAAATAAACCAATTCCTTCAGCGCCAAATGCAATTAAAGAAGGAATCTCTGAAAGTAAATCCATATTAGCATATAATTTGACTCTTACATTATCTTTTGTTTTCGATTCTACATTAATAAGTTCCGATAAGTCTTTTTTCAGTTTATCATATTCAATAATTCTTTTTCTATAGTATTCAATAAATTTAGGACCAGGATTTTTAATAACTAACCCATGAAATCCATCAACTATAACTTCATCTTCGGATGAGATTTTGTTTAACACATTTTCGATACCAAAAACAGCTGGAATATTTAATGCCCTTGCAATTAAGGCAGCGTGAGAAGTAAGTGAGCCACCCTCAGCAACATATGCAAGAACTTCATTTCGAACAAATAGCAGTGCATCGGCAGCTGAAAGTTCATGTGCAAAAATAATTCTAGATTGTGTGAGTTTCGATTCCCACCTTTTCTTTCTCAGGTTTCTAATTATTCTAAGTTTGATGTCTTCAATATCCTTTGCTCTTTCTTTATGTGATATGTCATTTGATTTTTGCAATGGCTCTATATATTTAGAAAATTCTGAATGTATGGAATAATCTGCTGAATGCTTGTTTTTGATGATTTCATTTTTGATGGCATCAATTAATTGTGGATCTTCGAGCACCATCAACTGAGCCTCAAAAATAGAAACCATTTTATCATCGTAAATTTTCTTTTTTGCTTCATCGATAATCTTTCTTAATTCCTTTTTTGATTTTTCAATAGCATTCTGGAAATCTTCTAACTCTGAATTTACATCCAAAACCACCGAAGGATAAACTTCAAACTTTTCTTTTTCATATTTGAGGCACTTTCCAATGGCATACCCTGGCGCCGAAGGTATTCCTGTTAATATGACTGTATCTTTATCTTTTAGTTTTTCAATTAAATCAAAGTTCATCGAATCCCCTGTTAAAATAATCAACTATTTCCTTTGCAGCCTCTTCTTCATCTTCTCCATCGAAACGAAGTTTTAACTTGCTCCCCTGCTCCGCGCAAAGTGTCATTACACCAATAATACTTTTACCATTTACTACTAAGTTATCTTGCATTAAGTAAAAGTCCGATTTAAATTTAGAGGCTAATTTAACCAACGTGGCTGCAGGTCTGGTATGCAACCCAGCTCTATTTAAAATTGTCACTTCCTTTTCAATCATTTTTTAGAAATCTCGATTAAGTACTTTATGAGCAAATTGATATAAGTTATTCAAATTTTTACTATTACTAATATTTTGTAAACTTTCCATAGCTAAATTAAAGTACTTATCAATTTCTTTTTTTGTATCATCGAAAATACCGAGATTTTCTAACATATCTATAAAATCGTCAACTTGCTCAGGTTTAATTCCTTTCTTTTCAATAAGTTTTCTTATTTCATTTACATATTTACCTCGTGCGGTTTGTAATGCTTTTAGAATGATATAAGTTTTTTTTCCTTCAACAAGATCATTTCCTTTAGGTTTACCAAACTTTTTAACTTCACCAGTTAAATCCAGAAGATCATCTTGTAACTGAAAAGCTATACCAAGATAAAGTCCAAATTTACCAAGTT
>OGCI01000776.1_pt1 | contig 32134 bp, 27 predicted proteins | sample 1570021 | NCBI WGS metagenome assembly OGCI01 (sample SAMN06264664, study PRJEB24512) | hot springs metagenome | isolation source: Hot spring water | place: South Africa: Tshipise | collected 2015-06-21 | reverse complement strand
GTCCTTGTAGCGGAAGGGAGCAAGGGACGATGGGTCAAGGTGTGGCTTCCTGGCCAGTCGCTCTGGGTGGAATACGTCCACTCTGTGGAGGGGACGCCGGTGCGGGACCGCCTTGTGGTGTCTTGGGATGGCGGGTTTATCCTCAAGGAGTCCCGGTACTTTTCCTACGGAGCTGGACTTCCCACCGAGGGGAAGCTTGTGGAGGGCGAACTGGTGATTGAAGACCGGGCCACCCCTTTGCAGGAACTGGTGTTCCGGGTCTTTGACAGCAGCTCCTACGTGCTCTACGTTGGCCAGAGCCGTGTGGAACTGGCCCGGCTGGCGGGGGAAGGCGGCCGGGTCACCCTCCGGGTCCTTCGCCCTTGGCAGCTCCTAGGATTGGGCACGTAGACCGGGCGGCGGCCCTTGGCGCCGCCGGCGGCCTGCCAAGCCCCTGGGTTGAGCGAGGACGTGCCCTGAGTTACTCTCCCCAATCGGAGGTGACACTCCAAACCCTTAGGAGGTGACACTCCGTGCAGCGTGCCATTTGTCTTGTGTGTTTGCTGTTCGGTTTGGCGGGCTTCGCCCAGAGAAACGAGCTCACCCTGGCGATCTCCACAGAACCCCCGAGCCTGGATCCCACCACCAACGCGGCTGGGGTGATCAAGCTCCTTCTCCACCACAACCTGTACGAAAGCCTGGTGCAGGTTTCGGAGGATGGGGCGTTCTACGGGCAACTGGCGGCGTCGTGGGAGATTTCCGCGGACGGTCTTGTGTACACGTTCCACCTGCGGGAAGGCGTCAAATTCCACGACGGGACGCCTTGTGACGCAGAGGGGGTGCGGCGGAGTTTCCTCCGCACCATGGATCCGGCCACGCGCCATCCCCGGCCCGAGTACTACCGGAACATTGTGGCCATCGAGGTTCCCCAGCCGTTGGTGGTCCAGTTCAAGCTCAAAGCGCCCGATGCCTCGTTCTTGGCCATCTTGGCCTTGGGGGACTCGGTGGTGGTGCCGGCCCATTTGGGGCCGGAACTGGCCCGGCGCCCGGTGGGCACGGGGCCGTTCAAGTTTGCTGAGGCACGGCCGGGCTACAGCCTCCGGCTGGTCCGTAACCCCGACTACTACATCCCTGGGGTGCCCAAACTCGAGGCCCTCAACTTCCGCTTTATCCCTGATCCTTCGGCGCAACTGGCAGCCCTGCGGACCGGGGAAGTGCAGGGAGTGGCGGAAATGCCTGCGGAGATCGCCTCCACACTCCAGGGCGATCCTTTGGTCCGGCTGGTGTCGCGGCCTCAGGACCTCGTGCAGATTCTGGCCATTAACACGGCGCGGCCCCCGCTGAACGACGTGCGCGTGCGCCAAGCCCTGGCTCAGGCCATTGACCGTGTCCAGATCATCGAGCTTGTGTCCTACGGGTTTGGCTCGCCTATCGGGAGCCACTTAGCCCCCTCGGCTTTGTATTACGCGGACATGACTTGGGTGTTGCCCTTCAACCGGGCTCGGGCCCGCGAACTCCTGGCCGAGGCGGGGTTCAATGGTGGCCTGGCCCTCACGTTGACCCTTCCCAGCAACTACCCCATCCACGTGCGCACGGGGGAGGTTATTGCTGCCCAACTCCGGGAAGTGGGGATCAAGGCGGAAATTCGCCTGGTGGACTGGGGAACGTGGTTGGAGCGGGTGTTTGGGCAGGCGGACTATGACCTCACCGTGATTGCCCACGTGGGGCGGCTGGACCCGGCGCCCATGCTCACCGCCTATGGGCCAGATCGGCCGGAGTACTACTTCCGCCGGGGTTGGTCCAACCCTGAGCTGGACGAGTTGTTGCGCCAGGGGATCCTGACCCCCGATCCGGAAAGGCGGCGGGAGATCTATGCCCGGGCCCAGTACATCCTCGCCGTGGAGGCTGTCAACGTGTTCATCCAGTCGCCGCACCAGATCGTGGCCACCCGGGCCAACGTGAACGGGATCAAGATCCTCCCTCACTACGTGCTGGACCTCACGGCCGCCCAGGGCTGAGCTTGCGGGTCAAGGGGTCGGCCAGATCCCGGAGCCCGTCGCCCAGGAGGTTGAGGCCAAGCACCGTCAGGCCCAGAACCAGCCCGGGGAACACCGCGGGCCAGGGGGAGTACCCAAAGTACGTCTGCGCCTCGCGGAGCATTCGGCCCCAGGAAGGATGAGGCGGCTGCACGCCCAGGCCCAAGTAGGCCAGACCGGCCTCGGCAAGCAGGGCGGCCCCTAGGCTCACCGAAAGCTGCACGAGCAGGGGCGAGGCGAGGTTGGGGAGGATGTGGCGGAGGACAATCCGCGGCCCCCGGGCCCCGCACGCCCGCGCTGCCACCACAAATTCCTGCTCCCGCAGCGCCAGCACGCCAGCGAACGACAGCCGGAGAAAGAACGGCACCGTGAACAAGGCAAGGGCCAACGCCACCCCTAGCGCGCCTGGACCAAGAACGGTGGCCAGCAGCACGGCCATCAGGCTCGCCGGGAAGGCCAGGAAAAAGTCGCCCAGTCGGGCGAGGACTTCCCCCAGGATCCCCCCGAGGTAGCCGGCCATGGCCCCCACCCCAAAGCCCAAAGCACCTCCTGTAGCCACGGCGGCCGCCGCCACCGCCCAGCTGACCCTTCCTCCCACCATCACCCGCGACAGCACGTCCCGGCCAAACCAGTCTGTGCCCATGGGCCAACGCCAGCTAGGCGGCAAGTGCGGGCGGTCGGCCAAGGCGGTGGGATCGGCCGGTGTCCACAAAGCCCCCACCACCACAAGGGCCACGCTCACCCCCACCAGCCCGGCTCCCACGTACACGTTCTTCATCGGTAGCGAATCCGCGGGTCCAACAACACAAACCCCAGGTCGGCCAACGTGCTCACGGTCACGGCCAAGCCCCCTGCCACCACGGCCAGGCCCAACAGAAGAGGCAGATCCCGTCCCCCCATGGCCCGCAAGGCGTACCATCCCATCCCGGGCAAGGAAAACACGTTCTCGATCACGAGGGCTCCGGCCAAGAGGCGGGCGAACACCAACCCGAACGCGGCCACGAGGGGGATGAGGGCGTTGCGCAAAGCATGGCGCACGTACACCCGGGCTTCCGAGGCCCCCTTGGCCCGCGCCGTTTCCACAAACCGCATGGACAGCACGTCCACCATGGACCCCCGCACCATCCGGGCCAGGTACGCTCCGCGGGGCAGGGCCAACGCCAGCCCCGGAAGAACGAGGTGCACCAGGGCTTTGGGACTTTCCCACCCCGGGAACCCCCCCGAGGGAAAGAGGCGGAGGGTCACGGCCAAGGCGCCCACCAGCAGCACCCCCAGCCAAAACTCCGGTATCGCGGCCCCCCCTTGGGCGAGGCCCATGAGGAGCAGATCCAGCCATCCCCCCGGCCGCACCGCTGCCCCCACGCCCACCACCAGCCCCATCAGCGCAGCGAGGATGGCGGCCCACAAGGCCAAAGGCACGGTCACAGTGAGAGCCTGGGCCAGAAGGTCGCGGACGGCCCACCCCCGGAAGGCCCAGGAATCCCCAAAATCTCCGTGCAAGGCCTTTGCCAGCCAGTGGGCAAAACGAAAGGGCCAAGGCTCATCCAGCCCCAGGGCCGCCCGGGCGGCCTGGTACGCCTCTTCGCTGGCCTCCGGTCCCACCACCAGGCGGGCCGCGTCCCCAGGAATCACCGTAAGAAGCACAAACACGGCCAGGGCGAGAAAGAACACAGTCAGGACAAGCGCCGCCGCCCGCCGGACGAAAAGCCGCACCATCTCCTGAGGCTAGACCCTCTTGACCTTTACCCCCATCTCCTCCAGGACCGCGTGGGCGGCAGCCAGGCGAGCAATCGGCACTCGGAACGGAGAGCAGCTCACGTAGTCCATCTTCACGCGGTGGCTGAACTTCACACTTTCGGGGTCGCCCCCGTGCTCCCCGCAGATGCCCACCTTGAGGTTGGGCCGGGTCTTTCGGCCCCGCTCGATGGCCAGCTGGATGAGTTCACCCACCCCTTCCTGATCCAAAGTCTGGAACGGGTCGGCACGGAGGATCCCCACAGGTTTCTGTCCGTCTAAGTTGACCTTTTCCATGTAATGGGGCAGGAACGCCCCGACGTCATCGCGGCTGAACCCGAAGGTCATCTGGGTGAGGTCGTTGGTGCCGAAGCTGAAGAACTCGGCTACCCGGGCCATATCTCCCGCCCGCAGGGCCGCCCGCGGAATCTCGATCATTGTCCCGTACGAGCAGGGAAGCTCCCGGAGGCCGAACTTCGCCTTGACCTCGGACAGCACCCGATCGAACAGGACCTTCTGGTGGAGGAGTTCCTCGGCCGCGCAGGTCACGGGGATCATGATTTCCGGGTAGGCCTTCTTGCCCGCCCGAACCAGCTCCCCCGCGGCCTCCAAGATGGCGCGGATCTGCATTTCTGTGATCTCGGGGTACGTGATTCCCAGGCGCACGCCGCGGTGCCCGAGCATGGGGTTGGCCTCCTGGAGGGCTTCCCCCCGGCGGCGGACCTCCGCCGGCGTCACCCCCAACGCCTCGGCCAGCTCCTTGATCTTGTCCTCGCTGTGGGGGACGAACTCGTGGAGGGGGGGATCGAGGAGGCGGATGGTGACCGGTCTGCCCTCCATGACCTCCAGGGTGGCCTTCACGTCGGCTTTGACGTAGGGGAAGAGCTCGTCCAGGGCCTGGCGCCGCTCCTTTTCCGTGCGGCTCATGATCATCTTGCGCAGCAGGAAGAGGGGTTTCTCGCTCCCCTCCCCGTAGAACATGTGTTCGGTGCGGAAAAGTCCAATACCTTCGGCTCCAAAGGACAGGGCCTTGGCGGCGTCCTTGGGGGTGTCGGCGTTGGCCCGCACGCCCAGCCGGCGGTACTTGTCCGCCAGGCGCATGACCTCCCGGAAGTACGGGTCACGCTCAGGATCGGCATCCGCCAGGGGCAGCCTCCCCAGGTACACATGGCCCAAGGTGCCGTTGAGGCTGATCCAGTCGCCCTCCCGCACCATCTGGCCATCTTTGCCCCGGAACGATTTGCTGTCGGGAGCGAACTCCACGTCAGGGCTGCCCACAATGCAGCACTTGCCCCAACCCCGGGCCACCAGGGCGGCGTGGGAGGTCATGCCCCCTTTGCTGGTGAGGATGGCCACGGCCTTGTGCATCCCGTCCACGTCCTCCGGCGAGGTCTCCTCCCGCACGAGCACGACCCTCTCCCCTCGGGCAGCCCAGGCCACGGCGTCTTGGGAGGTGAACACCACCCGTCCCACGGCTCCGCCCGGTCCGGCTGGAAGGCCCTTGGCGATGGGTTTGGCCTTCTCCTCACTTTTGGGATCGATTCGAGGCAGAAGGAGCTCCACAAGGTGGCTGGGGCCGATGCGGGCCAAGGCCTCTTGTTCCTCCACAAGGCCTTCCTTGAGCATGTCCAGGGCGATGCGCACTGCGGCCACTCCGCTGCGCTTGCCGGCCCGGCATTGCAGGATATAGAGCTTCCCCCGCTCAATGGTGAACTCGATGTCCTGCATGTCCCGGTAGTGGCGCTCCAGGCGGTTGCGGATGTCCTCCAGTTGGGCATAGACCGCGGGCATGAGTTCTTCCAGCGTGGGGAGGTCCTCCCGGCCCTGGGCCTTGGCCGAGGCCTTGTTGATGGGAGCCGGAGTACGAATCCCTGCCACCACGTCCTCGCCCTGGGCGTCCACAAGGTACTCCCCGTAGAAAAAGTTGTCCCCGTTGGCGGGGTTGCGGGTGAAGGCCACGCCGGTGGCGCTATCGTTGCCCATGTTGCCGAACACCATCGCCTGGACGGTGACGGCCGTGCCCCAGGTGTCGGGAATGTCTTCGATGCGGCGGTACTCCACCGCTCGCTTGCCCATCCAGCTGGCGAAAACCGCGCCGATGCCGGCCCACAGCTGTTGCCAGGCGTCGTCGGGGAAGGATTCGTTCAGGGCCTGGCGAATCGCGACCTTGAACTGCTTGACCAGGGCCTGGAGGTCTTCGGTCTCCAAGTCGGTGTCGTGCCTGTACCCCTTGCTCTTTTTGTACTCTTCCAGTTGGGCCTCGAGGAACTTGCGGATGCCCTCTCCTTTGTAGGGCTCACGACCCGTGGCCTTCTCCATCACCACGTCGGCGTACATCATGAGGAGGCGCCGGTAGCAATCCCAGGCGAACCGCTCGTTTCCCGTCAGGGCTACCAGCCCGGGCAGGGTTTGCTCGGTGAGGCCCACGTTGAGGACGGTATCCATCATCCCTGGCATGGACTCCCGGGCCCCGGAGCGCACGGAAACCAACAGGGGGTTGTGGGGATCCCCGAACCGCCGGCCGGTAAGGGTCTCCACGTGCTCCATAGCAGCCTGGACCTGTTCTTGCAGCCCGGGGGGATAGCTCCGCCCCTGGGCGTAGTAATGGGTGCAGACCTCGGTGGTGACGGTGAACCCCGGGGGCACGGGGAGCCGAAGGTGGGGATGGCCGGCCATCTCCGCGAGGTTGGCCCCTTTGCCCCCCAACAGGTCCCGCAAGGCCCCGCTTCCTTCAGCTGAGCCGTTTCCAAACATGTACACGTACTTCGTCATGCCCTTCTACCCCCTTGTGAGGGCTCGCACAAACTCCTGCGTCCGGAACGGTTCCAGGTCCTCCAACCCCTCGCCCACGCCGACCCAGAGGATCGGGAGGTTGAGGTGGCGGGCGATGGGAATCACCGCACCGCCCCGGGCAGTGCCGTCGAGCTTGGTGACAGCCAGGCTGGTCAGCCCCACCGCTTCGTGGAAGAGTTGGGCCTGGGACAGGGCGTTTTGGCCCACGGTGGCGTCGATGACAAGGATCCGCTCATCCGGGGGGCGGCCTTGGACCTTCTCCACCACCCGGCGCACCTTGCCCAGCTCTTCCATCAGCGGCCGCTTGGTCTGCAACCGCCCGGCGGTGTCAACCAAAACCACATCATAACCCGCGGACCGGGCGTGGGCTAGGCCGTCGTGGACGACAGCCCCGGGGTCGGCCCCGGGTTGGTGGGCCATGACCTTCAAGCCCAACTCCTGGCCCAACACCTCCAGCTGGTCGATGGCGGCGGCGCGAAAGGTGTCGGCGGCCACGAGCAGGGGGTTGTGCCCCTCCTCCCGCAACAGCCGGGCCACCTTGGCCACGGTGGTCGTCTTCCCCGACCCGTTGACCCCCACGAACATGAGCACGGCCGGCTTTTCCCGGGGGAGAACGAAGGGCCGCTCCACCCCGTTGAGGGCCTGCACCAGGGTCTCCTCCAGGGCCGCTTGGATTGCGTTCCAGTCCACAGCTTGGCCGGCCAGCTTCTCTTCTACCGAGCGCACAATGAACGCGGTGGCCTCGGGCCCGACGTCCGCAGCCAGCAACACCTCCTCCAGGCGCAAAAGCGCGTCCTGGTCCAGGCGGGCTTTTCCCTTGAAGGCCGCCTCCAAGGAGCCCACCAGGCCCGCCCGGGTGCGGGCCAACCCCTGCTTGAGCCGCTCCACCAGCCCCACTACATCTCCTCCGGAGCAGAGACCCCGAGCAAGCCGAGCCCCCGGGCGAGCACGAGCTTGATCCCGGCCAGAAGACACAAGCGGGCCGGGGTGGCCGGACCCTGGCCCAACACCCGGACCCGGGCGTAGTAGGGATGAAACAGCCCTGCCAACCCCTCCAAGTACTCGCACACCAGGTGAGGCGCAAGCTCTTGGGCTGCCAGGCGCACCATGTCCGGGAAGCGGTCCAGCTCCTTGACCAACGCGAGTTCTTCCGGGTGGGTGAGCGGGGACAGATCTACTTGAGGAGTGTCCACGGGCCATTCTCCGCTCTTCGCGCCTTCTCGGAACACCGAGGCGATGCGGGTGTGGGCGTACTGCACGTAGTACACGGGGTTTTCCATGCTGGTGTCCTTGGCCAGCTCGAAGTCGAACACGAGGTGGCTTTCGGGTTTGCGCATGACCATGAAGTAGCGGGCCACATCCCGGCCCACGGCGTCCACGAGGTCGGTCAGGCGCAAGAACCGCCCAGCTCGGGTGGACATGCGCTGAACGCCCTCTTCGCCTTTCAAGGTGACGAACTGATGGAGGCAGTAACGCAAGAATCCGTGGGGGAGGCCCAGGATCTTGAGGGCGAGGAGGACCTGGCGTTGCTCGTCCACGTGGTCGGCCCCCTGGACATCGATGACCAGGGTGAAGCCCCGGCGCCACTTGTCCAAGTGGTAGGCGATGTCCACCATGGTGTAGGTGGGGGTTCCGTCCGAGCGTACCAGGACGACGTCCCGGGACAGGCCCTCTGCCGTACTGTGGAGCCACTGGGCTCCGTCCTTTTCGTAGACGGCCCCTTTGTCCCGCAGGGCCTGGAGGGCCTCGCTCACCAGCCCACGGCGGTGGAGGTCCCCCTCCCGCGTCCACACGTCGAATCTGACTCCGATGGCCTGGAGGTCCTCGTGGATCATGTCCATCATGCGGGCGACGGCCTCGGTGCGGAACACCTGACGGGCCTGTTCGGTCCAGACGGGGTAGCGATCGCCCCAGGCCTTGGCCAACTCCTCGCCCAGGGGTACCAGGTAGGCTCCTTGGTAGCCGCCAGGGGGGACAGGTTCGTCGTGGCCCAGGGCCTGGCGGTACCGGGCCCACAGGGACTGGGCCAAAAGGTCAATTTGCCGGCCTTCATCGTTGAGGTAGTACTCCCGCACCACCTTCCACCCCTGGTCTTCGTACAGGGAGGCCAGGACATCCCCCAGGGCGGCCTGGCGGAGGTGCCCGATGGTGAGGGGGCCCGTGGGGTTGGAAGAGACGAACTCCACCTGCAAAAGTCTCCCCTCGCCCACGGAGGAGCGACCGTAGGCCAGCCCATCTTGGAGGATTTCCTTGAGCACGGCGTGGAGGGCCTGGGGCTGGAGGACGAAGTTGAGGAAGCCCGCTTCCGGCCGCACGGCAGCGAAAGCCAGGTTGTGCCTGAGCCTTTGGGCAAGCGCGTGGGCGACCTCCTGAGGGGCCTTGCCCAGGGAAGGGGCCAGCATGAAGGGAAGCCGGGTGGAGAGGTCCCCATGTTCGGGGCGGCGGGGCCGGTCCACGGGGATCAAACCGGAGAAGCTCCATCCGAGCTCGGCGAGGGCCTGCTGGATAGAGGCCTGAACCAGGGCCTCGAGGCGCATTACCGCTGGATCACGAACCGCACACCGGTCTTGGCCTCGCCCCCGATGTCCACGTCGATGAACCCGGGGACGACCTTGATTTCCGGTTCTCCCTCGCGCTCGATGAGGCGGCGGGCAATGGCGATGGCCTTCACGGCCTGGTTGACGGCCCCCGCGCCGATGGCGTGGGCCTCGACGATGCCGCTGGACTCCAGGGCCCCAGCAATGGCCCCGGCCACGGCGTTGGGATCGGAAGTAGCCGCGACTTTGAGGATCTCCATGTTTGCCTCCTTGGTCAGGCATTCTAGCGTTGCCCTTTTTCTGGGACAACACACCGCAGTGGGGGTGGGATCGCACGTACGTTCGGGGGTGCTCCGGGCGAGCCCGATGAAACCTTCGGCCCGGCCTACCTCCCCAGTTCGTGGGCCAGACGCTCCCAAGGGAGCCGGAGCACCACGGGCCGCCCATGGGGGCAGCGGGCGGGCTCTTGGGTGGCCTTCCACCGTTCGATAAGGGCCTCCTGCTCGGCCGGGCTCAACGTCTCCCCGGCGGTGATGGCCGCGGCGCAGGCCACCTCCCGCCACAGCTCCCGCAGGGGCGGCTCGCCCTCCACAAGCCGTTCAGCCACCGCGGCCACCGGCTCGAGGAACCCCAACCGCGACTGGCGATCGGCCAGAGGCGCTGGCCATCCCCGGAGAAGAAACGCCCGCTCCCCGAAGGGTTCAAGCAGCACCCCAATCTGGGCCAGGTCCGGCAGGGCCCGGCGCAGGGCCTCGGCCCGGTCGAACGGCACCTCGATCTGCACCGGCACCAGGAGCTCCTGGCTGGGCACGCCCATCCCGTCCCGGTACCGCTCGAACAGCACCCGCTCGTGGGCCGCATGCTGGTCCACGATCTCCAGTCCTTCCTCCCCCTCCACGAGGATGAAGCTGGAGTGGACCTGTCCCAACACGCGCCACGGCCGGTGCGCGGGGACCTTTTCCGGCCACAGGGGCGGGGCGGGCTGGGGCGAAGACGGTCGCAGCTCGGGCTGGACGGGGGGTGCTCCGTGGGCCACGGGGGGCTGGATAGCGGTCAAACGGGTCCCCAAGGCCCGCAAGGCTGCCCGTCGCAGCAGGTCCATCACCGCCCCCTCGGCACGGAACCGCACCTCTTCCTTGCGGGGATGGACGTTCACGTCCACAACCTGAGGATCAGCGTCCAGGTATAGGAAAAAGATGGGGTACTGCCCCCGCGGCAGCCAACGGGCATAGGCCTGGTGGATCGCCACCCCCAAGCTCCCCAGTCGAACCGGGCGGCCGGAGAGGAACAGGTGCTGGTCCACCCGGGTCGGCCGGCTCAGTTCGGGAGGGCCAAACCACGCCTGGAGGTGCAGTCCCGGCTCCTGGACCTCGGCGTACATCAGGCGGCCGGTGAGGTCTCGGCCATAGATCTGGGCAATCCGCTCGGCCGGATCCTTGGCTTGGGCCACGTCCAGCGTCCTCCGCCCCTCGGAGGAGACGGCGAAGGCCACCTCGGGGTGGGCAAGGACCAGGCGGCGCAGCACACCCAGGACGTGGCGAGCCTCCCCGGTTGCACTGTCCAAGAACTGCCGCCGGGCTGGGACGTTGAAAAAGAGGTTCCGAACCTCCACGGTGGTGCCCACGGCCCGCCCGCAGGGGCGATCGAGCACGCGCTGGCCTCCGTGGACCTCCAGCTCCTGGCCTTCGTCCGCCCCCCGGGCTCGGGACACCAGGCGGACCTGGGCCACCGCGCAAATGGAAGCCAAGGCCTCGCCCCGGAACCCCAGGGTCCGGATGTGGCGAAGGTCCTCCTCCGTGCGAAGTTTGCTTGTGGTATGGCGTTCGATGGCCAGGCGAAGGTCGTTGGGGCTCATTCCGTGGCCATCGTCGCTGACGCGGAGGAGGACCAGTCCCCCGCCCTCCACGTCCACGCCAACCTGTTGGGCCTCGGCGTCCAAACTGTTCTCCACGAGCTCCTTGGCCACCGAGGCTGGGCGCTCCACCACCTCCCCAGCGGCGATCTTGCGGATCACCTCTTCGCTCAGCCGATGGATGCCCATCGTCTCTCAAGCCTAGCCCCTCCCTCCTGCCCCGACCAGTTGGCCCGTCCCCCGTGCGCCGCGTACCATGAGCGAAACCGCACCAAAGGAGGTAAAGCCGTGTACACCGTGGCCGAGCTGGTTCAGTTGCTGCGCTTGAGCACGGAGCACCAAGTGAGGAACAGGATTAACGCTGTGCGGGACCTCCTCGCGGGTTTTATCCGCCGCGGTCCCAACAACCAGATGCTCGTCACCGAGGAGGGGCTGGCCGTGCTGAGGGACGTCCAGGCGCTGGTCGAAACGGGACATACCCTTGCTGAAGCGTCGCGGGTCATACGCTTTCGGCAAGAGAGGGAGAACGATACAAGAATTGGAGTTGCGAACCAAGGTGAGCAAAACCTGGTCAAAGCCGAGGAAGGAGAGGGGTGGTCCAGGTGGGTTGAGCACCTCGCGGAGGACCTGCGGCGGTTGGAGGAGCGGGTGGCCGCCCTGGAAGCGTCTCTCCGGGAGAGAAGACAGGTGGCCTGGTGGGAGCGGTGGAGGTGAGGACAATGGCCGCCGTGAACCAGGGGGAGAAGCTCAAGAAGGTCAAGGCGGCCATCGCCGGGTCGGCGCGGTTGCGGGCGCTCTGGGTGTGCTCCAACATCGTGGCCATCGATCGCTTGTGCATCAACGACCACGGCCCCACCCACGTCCGCATCGTCATGGATATCGCCCTGAAGCTGTTGGACCTCCTCCACAAGGCAGGGGTCAAGCTGGGGGTGGCCGACCACGGCCTGGGCTACGAGGACGCCCAGGTGGTGGTGGCCTTGGGTTCAGCCCTCCACGACGTGGGGCACGCCGTGCACCGGGACGACCACGAACTCTTCTCCTTGGTGTGGGCCGTGGGCATGTTGGACCAGCTGCTGGCTGGGGTGTACGAGGAGCCCACCAAGACCGTCGTCACGGCCGAGGTGCTTCATGCCATTTGGGCCCACCAAGCGGAGGTTCGGCCCCTGACCGTGGAGGCAGGGGTCCTCAAGGTGGCGGACGCCCTGGACATGGAGAAGGGGCGGGCCCGGGTGCCGTTCCGGGTAGGTAAACCCACCATCCACAGCGTGTCCGCCCTGGCCATCGACAAGGTTCAGCTTCGCCCTGGGACGGAGAAACCCGTGCACATCCACGTGCGGATGACGAACTCCGCGGGGATCTTCCAGCTGGACAACCTCCTCAAGGAGAAGCTGAACACCTCCGGGTTGCGGGAGTACATCGAGGTGTCCGCGGAAATCGAGGGGGAGGAGAAGAAGATCATCGAGCGCTATGACCTGGCCTGAGGTTTTGACGAGGGGGAGGCCTTGGAGTTCGTGGGGAAAAGGGCGGCGGTGGTTTGGACCCGTAAACGAGGGGGCGGTTGTTTACGGGAGGGGGGGGATCCCCCATGCCTAAAGCCCTGGGATATGCCCGGGTGTCCACGGAAGAGCAGGCCAGCGAAGGGGTGTCTTTGGCAGCCCAGGCCGAGCGCATCCGGGCTTACTGCCAGCTCGCTCGGCTGGACCTCGTGGACATCCTGGCCGAGGAGGGGGTCAGCGCCGGCAAACCCTTGGCCGAACGGAAGGAAGGCGCCCGTCTCCTCCAACTCGTGGATGGCCAGGAAGTCACGCACGTGGTGGCCCTGAAGCTGGACCGGCTGTTCCGCGACGCCATCGACTGCTTGACCGTGGTTCGGGACTGGGACCGAGCGGGCATCGCCCTGCATCTCGTGGACCAAGGCGGCCAGGCGATCAACACCCAATCGGCCATGGGGCGGTTTTTCCTCACCATCATGGCCGGGGTGGCCGAGATGGAGCGGAACCTCATCGGGGAGCGCACCAAGCTTGCCCTGCGCTACAAGCGGCAGAACGGGAAGGTGTACGGTCCCGAACCCTACGGGTTCCGCCGGGTGGACGAGGACCTCGTCCCTGTCCCTGAAGAGCTTCAGGCTCTGGCCCTCATGCGCAGTCTGCGGGCCAAGGGCAAGAGTTATCGGCAGATCGCCGCCGAGCTGCGGCGCCAGAAGGTGCCCACCAAGACGGGCGGCCGCTGGGAGGCTATGACGGTCAAGAAGATCTTGGACCGGGCGGCCGTCCCCCGCTGACGGTCCCTTCCTCCCCAGGAGCCCCCTACAATCGCGGGTGTGCGGACCTTGTTTGGGGTGCTCGAGGCGCTGGTTGGGCTCGCCGTGGCTCTGGGGGTGCTCTCCCCTCAAGGGAGCGCGGCCCCGGTGACACTGGGGGCCCAACTGGGTTGGCAGGGGAGACCCGTTCCTGGAGCGATCAACCCCCTGACCATCACCGTGGAGAACGCGACAGGCAAAGTTCTCTCGGGGACCTTGACCGTACGGGGGGAGCAAGCAGCCGCCTGGAGGGCCAGCCCCCAGCACACCCTGCGTTGTCCGGTTCTCCTCGCCCCCGGGGCCCGAGGAAGGTTCCTGTTCCCATGGCCCTTGGAGTTGCGGGGACCGCGGGTGGTGGTGGAGCTCGATGCCGGGCCGGCCGGCCTGTTTCAAACCCAGGTCTCGGCCGGGGGCGGACTGGGGAAACTGGTGGCGCTTGTGGGCGCTCCGCTTCCCGATCCCCTCCCCGTGGAGCCGTTGATCCTCCTGGAACCGGAGGATCTGCCCGAGGAACCTGCGCTTCTGACGTGCTTTGCCCGGGTGGTGGTGGGGCCAGGGGTTGTGCTCTCTCCCAGGGCGCAGGCCGTGCTCGCGGCCTGGGGGACCTACCTGGGGGGCCAGGTGGAAGGCCTCCCTGTTCCTTTGGTGTGGGGCGGCTTGAGCTTGGCCGAGGCGGAAAGTTTCGCGTCCCTGTATGGGCCGCGGCCGGCTCCGCGGGGGCTGCTGGTCGCGGTGGCTTTGGGGTACATCCTGGGGTTGGGGTACGCCTTGCCGGCCTGGGCGCGGGGCGCCCGGCCGTGGGGCTTGGCGTTCGTGCTTGGGAGCGGACTTGGTTTTGCCCTGTTTTACATTGTTTCGTACGGAGTCCCTGAATCGACCGTTTCTGTTCAGACTATCATTGAAGTGTCTACTGTTCCACAGTTTAGCTATGCTTTGTGTGCCGTGCTCGGGGGCACGGGAGGGGAGTGGGTGGCGGCCGGGCTGTGGTGGAGCAAAGACCCCGGCAAGTCCCTCACCTGGGAATGGACGCCCCAGGGTCCTGCGACCCGCGTGCGGCTGGATCCTGGCGAGCGCCTGGTGGTGTGGACGGTTGGCCCGGGCTGGCAAGGCGAGGGGCGGACGATCGAGGTCGGGCTTTGGCCAACGCCGTGGCTGGAGCTTCCCCGGCCCATTCGCGCCGCGGTGTCGGCCTTCCGCCCCGAGCTGCGGGTGGGCGACGTCCTCCAAGTGCGGGAGGAGCACCTCCGCCAAGGCCGAGCCAGCGTGCACCGACTGTTCGTGCGATGGGTGAGGCGGTATGAGGGCTAGGGTCCCCACCAGCCTGGTCAACGGACTCGTGGCCTTTGTGATCTTTGCTGGTCTGGGGTTCGTTTCGGTTGTTCTTGGGGCGGAGGCCGCTGCCCCAGGGGTCATGGGGTACATCCGGGGACCGTTGCTGAGTCAGCTCGTGACCTTCCTTCTCGGGATCCTGGCCCTGCAGGTGGGGGATGCCGAGCACGGCTACGGGGCCCTGGGGCTGAGGCAGCGGGGGGTCCGGTTGGTAAGCCTGGTGGGCTTGGCCTTGGCTTTGGTGTTCCCGTTTCTTTTCGTCCAATGGGTAGAAGGGGGAGCACCGGTTCTTGCCGGCTTGGGCGTCCTGGCCTTTCTGTTGGCCTATGGGGGGGTGTGGGCGTTGGCCGGGTACGGGGCCGCGGCCGCGTTCCAGGGGGAAGGGCTGCGGTTCGTCGTCAAGTATGGCCTGTACGTAGCGGTGGTCTTTCTGCCCTTGGTGGGGGTGCCGATGCTTTGTCCGCTCGTGGCCGTGGGGGCGTTGTGGGAGGGGGAGTGGTCAGGGCTGTGGGGCCTGGCGCTTTACGGCGGAGTGGGTATCTTGGCGGGAGGAGCGTTATGCATCCCGAGGCGCTGCTTGCGGAGGTCCGGGGGTGGGTCCGGGTCCGGAACGGACTTCGGGCCCTCCTCGTCGGCCTTGCGGGGGTCCTCCTAGCGGCCCTGGGGGCCCGCCTGGCCGGGTCCGCCTTGGCCTGGAACCCTGTCTTGTTCCTTCTGGGCGGCATGGCCGTTCTGGGGTTCCTTTGGCCGGTGGGGGATTGGCCCCGCCAATACCTGAGGGCTGGGCGGCGTCTGGCCCTGGGAAGCCGATTGGCTGCTTTGGATGTCCTCTTGCGCCAGAGGGCCTCGGGCCTCCTCGAGGTTCTGGTGGAGGAAATCCAGGGCCAGCCATGGCGCCCCTGGCGCCTCCTCCTGGGGAGGGCCGAAGCCGCCCTGTTCGGTCTCGTTCTTGTACTTGCTGCGGTGGGGATCACCGTGCCCCCCCTCGCCTGGGAGGGAGGACCACTCCCCGCTCCGGTTCTTCAGGAAGCTCGGTGGCCTGAACCTTCCGGACCCGAGAAGACCAGCGCGCCTCGCGGGGAATTGGCTCCGCCCCCCTCTCCTCGGGGACCGGCTCCGCTCGGGGCATCCCCCACCTTGGGCTACTCCCCGTTCCAGGACCTGTTGGCGGCCGTGCTGGGGTTGGACTGGGAAGAGCTCGGGGAGGATGTGGGGGAGCGGCTGGCCGCGGAGGAGGGGTTGCTGCGCCGCCTGGCCGACGCCTTGGGTCGCCTGCAAACCGGGGACCTCACCGAGGCCGAGCGCTCAGAGTACGTCCAGATGGCCCGAAGCGTTGCTCGCCCGGACGTGCGAAGCCGCCTGACCCAGGCCTTTGAGCGGGGCGACGACCGTTCCCTCCAGGAAGCCCAGCGAGCCCTCGCCGCCGTGCTTCAGTCCCGGGAGGAGTTGGCCCGAGGGACTGGGGAGGAGGGGGGTGAGTCCGCTCCGGGGACGGCCCCCACCGCGGGGAGCTCGGGCCCTTCGGGCGAGCGGAACCGGTCCCCCTCGGCCACACCGGGAGGGAGTTCCGAGCTGATGGACCTTGAGGCTGAAGGGTACGACGAGGGAGTGGGGGAGGTGGCCGGGACCGGACCCGGATCGCCGCTGACCGAGGGGGTGGAGGGAGAATGGACGTCGAGCTTTGAGGGAAGCGGGGTAGGTGCATGGGGTAGCGCAGGCGAAGGACCTGTGCGGGCTTACCTCGTGCCCGGCCTTCCCGGGGAGCCCCCCGGCCGCGGGGGTGAGCCCACCGCCCCAACCCCCCAAGAGGTCGAACTCCTTCTTCGCGCTCGGGAGATTCCTCCCGAGTACCGCGACCTTGTGCGGCGGTACTTCCAGCTCATCACAGGAGGTGGCTCTTGATCAGCCGACAGGTTCTGAAAGAGGCCCAAGAGGACTTTGCCACCCTGCGGACCCGCCTGCGGGGAACGATCGTAGGGCAGGAGGACGTTGTGGAGATTGCCCTGTGGGCCCTGCTGTCCCGGGGCCACGTTCTCCTCGAGGGGGTTCCTGGTCTGGGCAAGACCTTGATCGTGCGTGCCTTATCCCGGGTGTTGGGCCTCACCTACTCCCGCATCCAGTTCACCCCGGACCTCATGCCCGCCGACATCGTGGGAACGAACGTGTTTTCCGGGGACGGGTTCAAGTTCATGGCCGGTCCGGTGTTTGCCCACGTGGTCCTTGCCGACGAGGTCAACCGGGCTACCCCCAAGACCCAGTCTGCTCTGCTGGAGGCCATGCAGGAGCGCCAGGTCACGGTGGGAAGAGCCACCTACCCTCTTCCAGACCCGTTCATCGTGTTGGCCACCCAAAACCCCATCGAGATGGAAGGGACTTACCCCTTGCCCGAGGCCCAGCTCGATCGGTTCATGTTCAAGGCCGAGGTGCGCTTTCCCCAAGCTGGGGAGCTGGTGGAGATCGTGCGCAGGAACACCGAAGGGGCAGGGATTGTCCTTCCCGAGCCGCTTCTCGACGAACGGAGGGTGCGCCAGGCGCAAGCCGTGGTGGGGGCTTTTCCTGTGCCGACCCCGCTCATGGAGTACGCCGCCCGCCTGGTGCTGGCCACCCATCCTGGCTCTCCCCCGGCGCCCGAGCTCGTCCAGCGCTACGTGCTGTATGGGGCCAGCCCGCGAGGGAGTCTGGCCCTCGTTCAAGGGGCCAAGGCCCGGGCCTTCTTGGCGGGCCGGTACCACGTGGAGGCCGAGGACATTCTCGCTGCGTTGCGCCCAAGCCTGATCCACCGGTTGATCCTCAACTTCCGGGCTGATGGTGAAGGCATCCGCCCAAGCCAGGTGCTGGACCAGGTGCAGGAGACCGTACCTGGGCCATGAACGAGGTGCTTCTCAGCCCGCAAGAGCTCCAGGCCTTGGCCCGCGCGCGGTTGTCCTTCCGACGACCGAAGGGCCTGTGGGCTGGGGCCCACAGGGCTCCCCGCACCGGTGTGTCCCTGGAGTTCGCCGACCACCGACCCTACCAGGAGGGGGACGACTTTCGTCTCATCGATTGGGCGGTTTACGCCCGCCACCGGAAGCTGGTTACCAAGACGTTCGTACGAGAGGTGGAGGCCCCGCTGTACCTCATCGTGGACGCAAGCGGGTCCATGGGTTTGGGGGACAAACTGGCCTACGGATCCAAACTGGCTGCAGCTTTGGCCTTCGTGGCCTTTCGGGGCCAAGACCGCTTTGGCGTGTACGTGTTGGGCTCGGGCGGGGGGAACGGCGATGGGCCCCGTCGGGGGCGAGCGGCCCTGGCCGCGGCGTTCCAAACGCTGAGCGGACTTGACCCCCAGGGCCCGACGGACCTCAATGGGGGCCTCCTGTCCTGGGCCATGAGCCACCGCGAACCTGGTCTTTGCGCGGTGATCTCAGACTTCCTCACGCCTGAGGGCTTCGAGGAAGGTCTGCGGGCTGTGCGGTACGGCCGACACAGCGTGGCGGTGGTGCAGATCCTGGGTCAGCACGACCTCAACCCGCCCCGGGCCGGGGAAGTTCGTTTGCTGGACGTGGAGACCCGGCGGGGCCTTTCCACTGTAGTGGGCACCCGGGCCTGGCAGGCCTACCGGGAGGCCCTGCGGGCCTGGAACCAAGGCCTGGCCCGCTTGTGCGGGGAATTGGGCCTGACCTACTTTCTCTTCGGCCCCGACGTTCCTCCCGTGGAGGCGGCCCTCACCGTGGTGGGGGGGTGGGGCCGATGAGCTTCCTTTTCCCCCTGGCCTGGTTGTGGGCCTGGGCGGTGGTGGCGGTGGTGGTGCTGGCGTTGCTGCGCCGCCGGGAGCGTGTGCATCCCGTATCGGCCCTGTTCCTGTGGGAACGAATTCCGCCCGATGCCGTTCGCAAGCTGCAGCGGTTGCGAGCTTGGTGGGATCCGCTTCTCGTTGTGCAAAGCTTGGCTGTAGGGATGATGGCCCTGGCCTTGGCCCAGCCTGTCCTGTGGGAGCGCAAGCCCACAGGGTCCTTGGCCTTGGTGGTGGACGCCTCGGCGTCGATGGCGGCCGCGGGGAGGGTGGAGGAAGCATTGGCTCGAGCCCGCTCCTGGCTGAGCCGCTCGACCGGACCTTGGACGGTGATCGCCTGGGCTGACCCGCCCAAGGTCCTTGTGGGTCCCACCAAGGATCCAGAGGTCGTGGCCGCCGGTCTGCGGAAGTTCGCTCCCACCTTGGGGACCCGAGCCCCACTGGGGCAGGCCTTGGCCCTCCTCCCCGGGACCTGGGGGCGGATTGTCGTTCTCACCGACGATCCTCCCGACGCACCCGGGGTGGAGGTGGACCTTCTGCCTCCCCTGGACAACCTGGCCCTGGCCGCTTTTTCTGTGCGGGCCGATCCCGACGGAGCGGGGTACTCGGCCTTGGTCCGGGTTCGCAACGACACAGACAGGTTCCAGGATGCACAGGTTCTGGTCCACACTGGAGTGGGGACGCTTGTGCAGTCCCGCTTGGTTGAGCCCCTGGGCGAAGAGGTGTTCGTGTTCCGCTTGGGTTCAGTGGGGACCGGACTGCGGGCGGAGCTTCTCCCCCGGGACGCCTTTGGCTGGGACAACGTGCGCTACTTGACGTTTGAGCGGAAAGAGGTCCGCCTGAGGTGGTGGGGTGGGCAGGACCGGTACCTCCTTGCCGCCCTTCAGGCCGCCCTGCCGGTGGAGGTTGCCCCGGACCCCCCTTGGGACCTCACGGTGGCGGTTCGCACAAACCTGCCGAGCGTTCCTGGCGGGCCGGTCCTCTTTGTGGAGACCTCGTCCCCGGAGGCCCCGCTTCAGGAGGGGGTTGCCCTTCAAACCCTTCGGGGCGAGCCCAGTGCGCTCCTCAAGGGCGTGGACTTGACCTTGTTCCGAGCAGAGAGCGTGCGTCCAGCCGTCCTTCCTCCTGGTGCCGAGGTGGCGGCCTGGGCCGATTCCTGGCCCGCGGTGGCGGTGTGGAGAACACAGTCCGGGCCCCGGGTCCTGGTGGCCCTGGAACTGGAGCGGTCCAACCTTCCCTTGCTCCCCGACTTCCCCATCCTCCTGCGGAACCTCTTGGTCTGGCTTCTTCCCTGGCAGCCCAGCCCTTGGATTGCCGTGGGTCAGGCGGTGGAGCTCCCCGAGGGGGCGGAGGTCCTCTCCGCGGAGGGAAGCGCCGGTAGGATCTGGATTCCCGACCGTCCGGGCTTCTACGAAGTGCGGCGGGAGGGGCGAACCCAGTTGTTGGCCGTCAATGTGCCCTACGAAGAGGTTCTTCGACCGACAGTGGCAGGAGCCCCTGTTACCCCGGCCACCGAGGGGGGCCTAGCGCCCAGGCCGCTCGGGGTGTGGGCAGCGATTCTGGGCCTGGTCGTGTTGGTTTGGGAATGGATGTGGGCCTGGCGGAGGGGGGGCGGATGAGGTTCGCTCAGCCTTGGCTTCTGTGGGCTGTGCTTCCAGGCTTGGTGGTGCTGGTCTTGTCCACACTCAAGCGAAGGGCCTTGGTGGGTCGGGGCTTGACGCTGCTGTTCTTGGGGCTGGCCTTGGCCGAGCCGGAGCTGGCCCTGCGCAGCCGCCAGGAGACCGTGGCCTTCCTGGTGGACCGCTCCGCGAGCGTAGGTGAGGAAGGGGCCAAGGCCTTGGACGTGATGGTGGGGGAGGTGCGGAGGAGGGGGGCCCAGACCCTTGTGGTGGGCTTCGGGGCACGGGCCCAGGTGGAGGGCCCCGGCCTGCCCGGGGCAGCGGTGGGCGTGGAACCCGGGGCAACGCACATCGCCGGGGCCCTGGACCTTGCCTTGGCTTTGCTGCCCGATGAAGGCGCCCAGGTCGTTCTTATCTCCGACGGGCGGGCCACCGCAGGGGACGAACTCGCGGCGGCCGCGCGGGCCCGCCGCCAAGAGGTACCGGTTCACGTTGTCCCCGTGGGTCGGGCCGACTGGGCCAGGCTGGCCGGGTTCGCTGGACCCCGGGAAGCGCCTGTGGCCGAACTGCGGTTCACCTTCACGGTAGAGGTGACCCGGCCAGCTTCTGGAAGGATCGTGCTCCGCCGGGGTGCCGAGGTTGTGGGGGATCTCCCCGTGGACCTCCCCGCGGGGATCATGCGTTGGGAACTGGGGGACGTTCCTCCGGGCCCGGGCATCTACGTTTACCGGGGCGAGCTGGTGGTCCCTGGGGACCCGTTCCCCGAGAACAACGTGCTTTTCTGGGGTGTTCGGGTGGGGGACCCGCCGCGGGTGCTGGTGGTGGGGCCGCGGCCCTCGGGGCTGGACGAACTGTTGACCTGGGCTGGATGGCCTTTCCGCAGGGTGGAGGTGCTCCGACCCAGCGACCTTGGGGGCGTGGGGTTGGTGATTCTGGACGACCTGCCCCTGGGGCTGGTTTCCGAAGCGGTGGTGGGGGCCCTGAGGGCATTTGTTTCCGGAGGCGGCGGGTTGTGGGTGATCCAAGGGCGGCGGGCGGTGAGCGGGTATGCGGGGGGTGTCGAGGCCCTCCTTCCCGTGAGCTACGTGGTCCCGGAGAGGCTTCAGCAGGCCACAGCTGCGGTGGTGTTTGTGCTGGACCGCTCGGCGTCCATGGCCGCCACCTCCCAGGGCGTGCCCAAGATCGACCTCCTCAAGGAAGCGACCGCAGCGGCAGTGGAAGCCCTGGCCCCCGAGGACGTGGTGGGGGCCATGGCCTTCGACACCACGTACTACTGGCTCGTCCAACCTGGGCCTGTGGAAGAAGTGGCCGGGGCGCTCTTCCGCGGATTGAAGACGCTCACGGCCAGCGGAGGCACAGACCTTTACCCGGCCGTGAGGGAGGCTGTGGGCGCCTTAGCCCGGGTGCAGGCACGGGTGCGGCAGCTGTTCGTGATCTCCGACGGCAAGACCTTGCGGGGGACCTACGACTTTCAGTCCCTGTACGCTGATGTGGCTGCTTCGGGGGTGGGCGTGACCGCCATCGGAATCGGGGAGGACGCCGACACGGAGATCTTGCAGGGCCTGGCCCGAGCCGGGCAAGGTCAGCTGTTTCTCCTGGCGGGGATGAACGAGCTGCGGCCGATCCTCGTTCAGGAAGCGGAGCGGGTAAGCCGGCCGCGGTTTGTGGAGCGGGAAACTCCGGTGCTGTTGGGCCCCGGAGCCGCTTCCCTTGGGCTGGAGAACCTCTCCCTCCCCTCCCTCCAGGGGTTTACCCTCACCTTTCCCAAGCCCACCGCGGAGGTGGTGCTTCTGACCCCGGCCGGCGATCCGATCCTGGCCCTGTGGACCTTGGGGCTCGGCCGTGTGGGCGTGCTCAACGCCGATCTTTCGGGCATCTGGACAAGAGAGTGGTTTGGTTCGCCGGGTCTGGGGGCTTGGTTGGGGCCGTGGCTCGGGGCTCTGTGGAGGGACCGTGCCTCGATGGAACTTTCATGGGCTGTGGACGATGAGGGCATTCGCCTGGAACTGGACGTGGAAGAAGGGGGTGGGTGGGTGAACGGCCTCAGGTTCGCCGGGGAACTCGCTGGGCCAGGAGGCAGTGTGGGTCTAGAGTTCTTTCAGGTGGCCCCGGGGAAGTACGCAGCGAGCAGCCCCCGCCTTCCCTCCGGGGTCTACGCCTTGAGCTTGGCCGAGGCCACGGGCCGGTTCGGAGGAACGTTCCTCATTTCTGTGCCCTATCCTCGGGAGTACGAGCGCGTGGGCCCGGACCGGGAAGCTTTGCGGAGGCTGGCCGATCTCACCGGAGGCCAGGTGGTGGAGGATGAGGTGGTTCCTCCCCTTGCCGGGGGTGTGAGGGAGGGATGGCCGTTGGCCCGGCCCCTTCTTTGGGCGGCCGCGGCAGGGTTCCTGGTGGACCTGCTGGTGCGCAAGCTTGTGGGCTAGGCATTGACGCGGCCTGCGCATCGTTCTATAGTCAGGCAATCCTTTGCTGTGGAGGTGGTTGGAGTGCGGAAAGCGTTGGTGCTTGTGACGGCGGCGGTTCTTGGTCTGGGCCTCGTTGCAGTGGGGCAGCGGGCCCCCAAGTACGTGGTGGGCTCGGACATCAACTGGGCTCCGTTCGAGTGGGCCTCGGCCAAGGGCCAATACCTCGGGTTCGATTTGGACGTGATGCGGGCCATTGCCGTGCTCGAGGGCTTCGAGATTGAGATCGTGGACATGCCCTTTGACTCCATCATCCCTGCGGTGGTGGCGGGCAAGGTGGACATCGGGGCCTCGGGATTCACCATCACCGCGGAGCGTGGCGAGGTCGTGACATTCTCTCAGCCCTACTGGAAGTCCGACCAGGCTGTGGTGGTCCGTGTGGGCTCGGGGTTGACCAAGGAGAAGGCCCTCGAGGCTGGGCGCAAGGTGGGCGCTCAGCGGGGCACCACCGGGGCCCTCTGGATCGAGGACAACCTCGTTCCCCAGGGCGTGGTGCTTGTGGAGTACGAGACCTACCCCGAGGCGGTGCTGGACCTGTTGGCCGGCCGGCTCGACGCCGTGGTCCAGGATGTGGATCCCTCCAAGATGGCCGTGGCTCAGTACCCTGGCAAGCTGGAAATCGCCGGCCTGATTGAGACAGGCGAGGAGTTCGGCTTCCTTGTGGCCCTGGGCGATCCCAAGGGGATCCTCCCCAAGATCCATGCCGGAATCGCCAAACTCAAGGAGTCCGGGGCTTGGGATCTTCTGATTGAGGCGTACTTCGGACCCTCGTTGGCCAAGATCGAGGCAGCCTGGGAGAAGTGCATCAGCATCCTTCTTGGGGAGAAGAACCCCCTCAAGTACGCCCAGGCCCTGTTGGCTGAAGTGAAGAAGTAGCGACGGTGGAAGGGGGAGGGATTGTTCCCCTCCCCCTCCTTCCCCTTGACAGCCGAAACCTGGTTGAGGGTGGGCCCCTACATCCCCGTGCTCCTGCGCGGTTTGGGGGTCAACATCCAAATTCTGCTTGGGCTTATCGCCCTGGGGTTTGTGGTGGGGATCCTCATCGCCTTGCTGGAGGTCTACGCCCCAAGGCCCCTGGCCTTTGTGGGGAGTGCCTACGCCTGGTTTTTCCGGGGTGTTCCAGAAATCGTTCTCCTCTTTCTTTTCTACTTTGGGCTTTCCCGGACGTTCAACATCCCGGTGTCCCCGTTTTTGGCGGCCGTGCTGGCCCTGGGCCTTCGCTCCTCGGCCTACCAAGCCCAGATCTTCCGGGGGGCGCTCCTCTCCATTCCCCACGGGCAGATGATGGCGGCCCGGGCCCTCGGTTTGGGTCCGGTGCGGGCGATCTTCCATGTCATCCTGCCCCAGGCCCTCCGCCTGTCCCTGGCGGGTTGGTCCAACGAGTTTTCCTCGGTTCTCAAGGACACCACCCTGGCCTGGGGCATCGGCGTGGTGGAGGTAATGCGCCAGGCGGCCTACATCCGGGGGCGGGACTTTCCCTTGACCTTGCCCATCTATTTGACCGTGGCCTTCATGTTCCTTGTCCTCACTTACGCGGGGAACTGGGCGATTGGGGCCGTGGAGAAGAGGCTGCGGGTTCCCGGGTTGGAGACGCGGAGGTAGCTGTGACCTTGCTCACGGTCGAGGATGTGCACAAGCGGTACGGGCGGGAAGAAGTCCTCAAGGGCGTGTCGCTCACCCTGAACCGGGGGGAGACCAAGGTGGTGATTGGGCCCTCGGGCACGGGGAAATCCACCCTCCTGCGGTGCGTCAACCGCCTGACCGAGCCCGACTCCGGCCGCATTTGGCTGGAAAACGTGGAGGTCACCTCGGCCAAGACCGACATCAACCACATCCGCGCCCAGATTGGGTTTGTGTTCCAGGACTTCAACCTGTTCACCCACCTTACGGCCCTGGACAACGTGCGCCTGGGGTTGGTGTCGGTGAAGAAGTTGCCCAAGAAGGAAGCCACCGACCGGGCCATGGCGGAGTTGGAGCGGGTGGGCCTCCGGCACAAGGCCAAGGCTTACCCTGCCCAGCTTTCGGGCGGTCAACAGCAACGGGTTTCCATCGCCCGGGCTCTGGCCATGGACCCCAAGCTCATTTTGTTCGACGAGCCCACCAGCGCCCTCGACCCTGAGCTCATCGGGGAGGTCCTGGCGGTGATGATCCGGCTGGCCGAAGAGGGGATGACGATGATCGTCGTCACCCACGAGATGGGCTTTGCCCGCAGCGTGGCCGACGAGATTGTGTTCATGGAAGGTGGGGTTATCGTCGAACATGGCCCACCGGATCGACTGTTCCGGTCCCCAGAAAAGCCCCGCACGGCGGAGTTTCTCCGGCGGATCAGTGAGCTTTACGGTCAGGAGGGCCGGTGAACCTGGTCTTTGACTGGGCCTGGCTTCCCCGCTTGAGCCAAGGGTTGGTGTTGACCCTCGAGCTCACCGCGCTGTGCATGGGATTGGGCGCGGTGTTCGGTGCCCTGCTGGGGCTGGTGCGGGTGTACAGTGGAGGCAAGTTTTCCCCTCTGTACTGGTTGGCCAGCGGCTACGTGCACTTCTTTCGGGGCACGCCCCTCCTTGTTCAGCTCCTTACCATCTACTTTGGCCTCCCGACCGTGGGGATTGCCTTATCCCCGTTCTGGGCAGGTCTGGTGGCCATGACCCTCAACACCGCGGCCTACCAGGCCGAGTACTTCCGGGGGGCCATCCAGTCCGTCAAGGCTGGGCAGATGATGGCGGCCCGTTCGTTGGGGATGACCCGCGTCCAGGCCATCCGCCACGTGATCCTTCCCCAGGCCCTCCGCTTGGTGATCCCTCCCTGGTCCAACGAGCTCATCTACATGTTGAAGTACTCCTCGATCGTTTCCCTCACGCGCTTGGACGCAGGGACGATGGACCTGTTCGGGGCCGGGCGGTGGATTCAGTCCCGGACGTTTCGGTACTTCGAGGTGTACATCATTGTGGCCCTGTTCTACCTGGCCTTGGTCCTCATCTTGACCCTGGTGCTGCGCTGGGTGGAGGGACGGGTGCGGATCCCTGGTTTGGGTACCCCGCGGCGGTCAGTCTAGTTCCCCAGCTCCAACAACAGGTCCCCAAGGGGGTCCACGCTCTCTTCGCTCAGGATGCGAAGGAGATCCTTTCCTGTGGCGATGCGCCAGCGGAACTCCTCCCGGTACCTGCGGAGGGCCCGGAAGAAACTCTCGCTCCCCATGCGGGCTTCCACCTTACGGAACCACAGGGCCCCGCTTGAGTACACGATCCCTCCGTACCCTCGCCCATCGGGGAAGGCGGAAAGAGGGCTGGTGATCGCGGCCTGGGGGTTGGCCCACCGGCCCCAGGAGGCCGAACGTTCCCAATAGCTGAGGATGAGGTGGAGTTCGCCCTGCTCGGCGAAATAGAGGCCGGAGGTGTAGGTGGTGAGGGCCTCGTCCAGCCACGGTTCGCTCCAGGGATTGCTGCCCACCTCGGCGTACCAGAACTGGTGGGCGAGCTCATGGGCCACCACCATGGCGAAAAAGAACGAATCGCCGCGGCTTGGGTCGTAGTAGAGGTCGTGGGCCAGGATGAGCCCGGGGTACTCGACACCGGCCACACCAGCCAAGGGGACGGCCACGAGGTCGACCTCGAGGAATGGGAAAGCCCCCAGGGGGTCGAAAGCGGCCAGGGACTGGGTTGCCACCTCCAGGGCTTGTCTTCCTCCGTACCCCAGGCTCGTTGGGAAGAAGCTCCGCAGCTGGACGCCCTCCTGGAAGGTCTCCTCCACCTCGTACCCTCGCACGAGGACCAGGCCGAGTTCCCGCAAGTTTTGTCCCTCCACCCGCCACCGTCCGGGCTCAACCTGCTTCTCGGACCCTGAGGCCACCACCGTCCACCCCAACGGGGCCAGGATCTCCGCCGTGTAGTCCGCCGCTTCGGCAAAAATGGCGTCGCCCCAGGGCAAGGCAGGGGTGATGACCCACCCCCCGTCCCACACGGCCAGAATGGGATAGGCTTGGGCCAGGGTGAGGGTGGTGGGGGTTCGGGCAAAGATCCCGTAGCCCCCGGCCCCGAACGGGGGAACCTGGCCGGCAAACTCCAGCGTCACGGAGTAGGTCTGACCCGGGGAGAGCTCGAGCGGCACCCTGACCGTGGTGGGATCGGAGGAAAACCACTCCGTGCGTTCGCTGCCCACGTGGGCCGAGCGGACAAAGAGGCAGCTTGGCCCCTGGGCGGCCGGGTAGAGGCGAAAGGCGAGCTCGTTCCAAAAACCTTGGGCCACGCCGCTCACCGTGACCTGACCATGCAGTTGCCCGGTTTCCCCCACCTCCAAGATGAGGTTGTACCGGAGATCGGCTCCCAGGCCGTTTACGGCCCAGGCCAGGGCCAGGGCTAGCGCTGACAGCCGCATCCGCCACCGGAGGGGGGCGGGGCAAACCGCTCCACACTTACCTTCACTCGGGCGGTCACCGCCGCGCCCAGGTTGTCCACCACCGTCACACTCACCTCGAAGGTCCCTGACTCAGGGAACACGAATGGGGCGGACCACAGGCTCGAGGTCATGCCCTCCCCAAAGTCCCAGGTGACGGACACCACTTGCCCGTCGGGATCGGCGACCTCGGCGAAAAACAGGACTTCCTGCCCGGGTTCCACCTGGGGTGGGGTCCAGTGCACCTTGACCGAGGGTGGAATGTTGGGGGGGAGCTCGTTCAGGGTGGTGGGGCTGAGGTACTTGGGATCGAAGGCTCCGCTGGGAAGTCTGGCCACCTGGCCGAGGTAAACGCCCTGGGCATACTGCCCGGCTTTGTCCGTGGGGGGCAAGCCCGGAAGGACGGGGATCACCCTGGGCTCAGGGTCAGTCAGCGTTACCACAACCCACCATTCCCCTCCTGAACTGGCAAGCTTGGCGGCAAAGCCCAAGGAGCACAGGCGGCCCGCAGTGAACGCCGCCCACTGTTCCCCACTCCAGTTGAACCGGGTTCCGCACCCCCAGCAGCCCAGCCGCCAGTCCGACAACACCTGCTCCAATCGAGCCAGGCTTGCTTGGGCCAGGCCGGCCCCAGATCCCAAGGTGAACACGGTCAGCAGAACTAGGCATCTCTTCATGGTTCCTCCTAATCCTCGCTTTTTCGCCGCAGGAACGTGGGGATGTCGGTGTTCTCGTCGGGGGAGCGGCGGGGGATCGTCGGGCGGATCCTCTCCCGTTTCTCTTCCTCCTGGGTTGCGGTGGGTTTGAAGTCTGCGGCGATGGTGGTGATGTGCACGCGGTGCTCGTGCTCCGGGCGGACCACAGCGCCGAAGGTGAGGTCGGTCTCCACGCCCGTGGCCTTGCGGATGAAATCCGCGGCCTGGATGACCTCGTTGAGGGTGAGGTCCTGTCCTCCGGTGATGTTGAGGAGCACCCGCCGGGCGCCCTGGATGGTTCCCCCTTCCAGGAGGGGGTTGGACACCGCGGCCTTGGCTGCTCGGAGGGCTCGGTTTTCTCCCGCGGCTTCCCCGGTGCCCATCATGGCTGTTCCCGCGCCGCGGAGGATGGCGGCCACGTCGGCGAAGTCCAGGTTCACCAGCCCAGGGACCGTCACGAGATCGCTCACGCCCCGCACGCCCTTGAGCAGCACCTCATCGGCGAGCTCAAAGGCCTTGGGCAGCGACAGGTTCGGGGCCATGTCGAGCAGCCGGTCGTTGCGGATGACGATCAGGACGTCGGTTCTCTCGGCCAGGCGGGCCAGGCCTGTCTCGGCCCGTTGCTTGCGCACCGCCCCCTCGAAGGAGAACGGAAGGGTGACCACCCCGACGGTGAGGGCTTTGCGCTGGCGGGCGATCTGGCCAAGCACCGGGGCTGCTCCAGTGCCCGTACCTCCGCCCAGCCCGCAGGTGAGAAACACCAGGTTGGCGTCCCCGATGAGCTGTTCGATTTCCCAGGTGGCGTCCTCGGCGGCCTTTTTGCCCTTCTCGGGGTCGCCCCCGGTGCTGCGTCCCCGGGTGGTCTTGTTCCCCAAAAGGAGGGTCTCGTCCGCTTGGCAGGTGGACAGCACTTGGCTGTCGGTGTCCATGGCGATGAACATCACGCTTCCCGGGTCGCGCTGGCGCATGCGCTGGAGGGCGTTGATGCCTCCGGTTCCAATCCCCACGACCAGGATCTTGGCTGGGGCGGCAGCGACCCTGCGGGGGGCGGGGGGCCGCTTGACGGCCTCCACAAGGGGAAGCTCCGGCTCGGCCTTGCGGGCCGGCCCTAGGATCTCCACCGCGACCTCCCCAAACACCTGGCGGACAGGATCGGCCAGCTTCTCCACTTTGCGCCGAACGTAGTCCCTCTTGTAGTCGGAGTCGACCTCGATGACCAGGGATTTGCCGTCCAAGCGGACCTTTTCGGGTGAGATGGGCAAACAAGCGCGCAGCATCTGGTCGGGGACGCTGGTCAGAAACTGTTGCCAGCGCTTGCCCCACTCTTCTTTGCCTCCAGCACGCGGCATAGACCGGGGCCATTGTGGCCCTGGCCTCAGAATCCGTCAACTCGGAGCTGGCGCAGGATCTCGGGGATGGGGTGAAAGTCTTCCACCACGAACCGGGCCACCCGGGCGGCCTCGGGATGCTTGGGAGCATGGGCGATTCCGCAACCCACGGCCTGCAACACCGGAATGTCGTTGAAGTGGTCACCTACGAAGGCCACCTCGTCCAGAGACAAGCCCAGCCGGTGGGCCTCCTCTTCCACCGCCCGCAGCTTCCCGGCCAGGTCTACCCGAATCACGGCTTGTCCGGTGAACCGCCCGTCCTGGACCACCAGCTCGTTGGCCACGGCAAAGTGCAGCCCCAGTTCGTCCCGGGCTCGCTCGGCCACGAGACTCACCCCGGAGGACACGATGCCCAGGAAGTACCCCTCTTGGCGGAGCTGGCGGACGGCCTGGCGGGCCCCCTGGGCGTACGGAGGCGGGAAGATTCCCGCCTCCACCGTCTTCACAGGAAGGCCCGTGAGAAGGGCGGCGCACTCCTCCACCCACTGCCCGTACAGTTCCATCCGCCCCTTGTACTTGGCAAGGAGGGCGTCCCACTGGGGCCCAAGACCTGCAGCCAGGCCGATGGCCCCCCAGCTGGACTCGTACTCCACGCCCTTGTACCGGACGAGGGTCCCGTCCAGGTCAAAGAAGACGGCCCGGATCACAGCTTTTGGATCAGCTTGAACGGGGGCTTGAGGCCCGCCGCCTCGATCTTCCCTGCCGGGACCTCCAAGGCCAGGAGGAACAGGCTGGCGGCCCCGTATAGGTCCTTGGAATCGGCCTCCATCCTGTTGCGCCCCAGGTACTCGCCTTTGTCGCTCCAGAACACGATATCCAGCGGGAGGAACACGTTGCGCATGTGGAACTGGCTGGGCGTAGGCTGTTCAAACACGAACAGGATGGCCAAGTCCTGGGCCAGCTCGGGAGGGAGGGCCTGGAACCCAGTGAACCGTTCGTGGGCCTGATCGGCGATCCGCACCTGGAGGGTCAGGCGTTGGCCTGTGTCGTCCTCCACAGCCATGGTCCGCTCTTCCATGGAGCCCACCACGCCCGGGAACCCTGGGTAGAACGCCCGGCTCATGAGCGGGGCCGTGTCCTGAGCCCCTCCCCCGAACACCACAGGGGTATCCCCGATGCCGTCGTTGTTTTCGTCCTGACCCTTGTAGTCGGAGTACCAGTTCCCCCGCCCGTACAGGCTCCAGCGGTTGTCCTTGCCCAGGTCCCGAGCCGGCCTCATCACCTTCCACACCAGGTTCTCGTACACCGTGTTCCCCACGGTGTCCGTTCCCAAGTAGAAGGCATCGGTGGAGTTGTAGATCACGTTGGCGTGCACTACGTTCCCGGTGGGTGTGGCCTCTTTGTAGGCCTCCTCAAAGATGATGGCGATGTTGGCCCGGGTGATGAGGTTGCGCTGGAACAGGCCGTAGGAACCGAAGTTGGAGATCCCATACCCGGTCTGGACCATCGTGCAATACAGGACGTGGGGGTAGGTGACCCCTTTGCCCATAAACACGGCGATGTCCGATTCGGCGAACGCGCACCGCTCCACCACCGGTCTCACGGCGGACTCCACCTCGATGTCTTGCCGGTTTTGGTAGAACAGTCCGTCCTGGATCAGCACATCCTCGCAAGCCCCGGTCACCCGGATCCCCAGGGGGTTGGCCGCAAAGTAGGAATTGAAAACGCGCACCCGGTCGGAGGCATTGAGGTACACCCCGACCTGGTTGGCGTAGATCCCGCAGTATTCCACCCGGCTGTCGTCGGAGAGAACTAGGGCTACGCCGGCCTGGGCGGAGTTGGCGATGCGGTCGCAGCGGGTTACCACGGTGCCCGGCGAGGAAAGGACCAAGATCCCGTGGCTGCGGGCCCGGGACAGGTCCGCCCCCTCGATGCGGATCTTGCGGCTGAAGGCCACGGTGATACCGTCCCCTTGGTCCACCTTGGCCTTGCGGACGGTCACGTTCTCGCAGTTGGCCAGGGTGATGTGTCCGCCAGAAAGGTCGCTGAGATCGAGGTCTTTCGCCCCGTAGTAGTAGTAGATGGGGTTTCCGTTCACGGTGGAGGTGGGGGCGATGTCATGGCGGAAGTGCTCGGGTTGGGCCCCGAGAACCCGCAGGCCCACGCCCCGCACGCCCAGGAACATGTCCCGCACGGTTACGTCCTGGGAGGTTTGGATCACCACGCCGTTGAGGCAGTCCCGGAGGAGGCAGTCCTCGACCACTCCACCTTGGACGTCAGCCAGGTAGATGGCCGCCCCGTTGGGGTTCATCGCCCCTACGATGACGCAGCCCCGGACCACAAACGAGGCGGTGGTCTTCTCCATGTAGATCCCGTAGGGCGCGCCTGTGCCGACCTGGATGGTCCAACCCACGATGAGGTAGGGGTCTTCGGGGGTCCCTTGCCCGCCCACAACCCCGTTGGCTTCTGTGAAGTCCGCGTCGGAGCGGATGCTGATGGGGCCCCGCTCGGCAGCCCAGGCCGGCACAAAGGCCAGAACGAACAAAAGAAGGACAAAGAACTTTCGCATGGCGCCTCCTTGCCTTACGACATGGAAGAATAGCGGTTGGGCTAAGATTGGGCAAACGCTGTGTAAAAAGGAAGGAGGAATTGTGGAGATTTCTCGCATGAGTTGGGCGGATGCCCGGGGGGCGCTGGCCCAGGCCAAGGTGGCGTTGCTTCCCGTGGGGTCCACCGAGCAGCACGGGCCTCACTTGCCCCTGGGGACGGACTGGATGACGGCCCAGGAGATCGCCCGCCGGGCGGCTCAGGCCGGGCCCTGGCTGGTGCTCCCCACGGTTCCGGTGGGGGTGTCCGAGCACCACCGCCAGTTCTGGGGGACCCTGTGGGTCTCCCCGGAGACCCTCAAGGCCTACGTGAGCGAACTGGCCCGGGCTCTGGCCAGCCACGGGCGGAACCGCGTGGTGTTTGTCAACGGCCACGGAGGCAACACCCCGGCCCTGGAGGAAGCCGCCCGCAAGCTCCGTCAGGAGAACATCTTCGCCTACGTGTACGTGTGGTGGCGGTCCATTCCCGAGGTGGTGGCCGAGGTCGTCTCCCCGGGAGGAGGAGGACATGCCGGGGAGATGGAGGCCTCGGTGGTGTGGGCGATCGCCCCCGACCTTGTGCGCAAGGAGCGGTTTGCTGAAGCGGCGGCTGGGGCAGCCTCCGAATGGGGCAAGAAGGTCCACGCCGTGGAGATCGGCTACGACACCCGGGACTTCTCTCGGTCCGGGGCTGTGGGCGACCCCCGCCCGGCCGCCCCTGAGAAGGG
>OGCI01000775.1_pt1 | contig 32173 bp, 28 predicted proteins | sample 1570021 | NCBI WGS metagenome assembly OGCI01 (sample SAMN06264664, study PRJEB24512) | hot springs metagenome | isolation source: Hot spring water | place: South Africa: Tshipise | collected 2015-06-21 | reverse complement strand
AGTACCCTGGATCTTGATCGGTGGCAACCGTGGCCCCAATTTGGAGGTCTTTTAGAAGGGGTAGAGCAGACCCTGCCCAGGGCCGGGTATAGAGTCGAGCGGCCACAAGATCGAAAGCGGCGAGATTGGACACAAAGGTTTCTATCCCGATGTAGGGAACCGAAAGGATACTGCCATCTAGATCGAAACTTAGACCAAAGATCCGGGTTTCGGGAAGGTAGAGAGCATTGGAGTAGTTCCCTAGAATGAACCCATTCCCCAGGGTAGCATCTTCGATGGTTCCCATCTTTATGTAGAGGGGATCTCCTTTTAAGCCATATCGAATGTAACTGATCTTCGGTAGGTAGGTTTCCAGGAACTCCTTGAAGGTTCCCACTTCCCAATCTTCTCGCCTAACCTCGAACTCATTCCCCGAGCTGCCGCCAGTAAACCGGTAGTTCAGGACAAAGGAAAAACCAATGGCGAACTTTCCCCATCCGAACTCTGGGCTCAAGGCCAAGCTCTGATAGGTAATGAACTCTGGTTCGGTGCCTATCCCTGTATACTTTGGATTAGGGAAGTTCTGAACTCCCACCCCTAATCCCAAGCCAAATGAAAAAGAAGCCTCCGATCCTTCTTTGGGTTCTGCGTATATCCAGAAGGAACAGAGGAGAAGAACGATAACCCATAGGATGCGACGGCTTTTCATCGAGTCCTCCTTCCATTCATATATGAACAGTATACCGCATTCTCATGGAAATGTAATGAAGGTTACCAAGAGGTAGTCTTCGTCAGAAGGTAAAATGAGCAGAGATGCCGCCCGAAAGACCCAAGAGGATTCTATATCCTGGAGGTAGACCTGAGTAATCTTCCTCGAATCCTAGCCCAAGACGTATCTCTGCTTTTATGTAGCCGTACTTCGGAAAGGTTAGCGCAGTTTCGTGCCCGAGCACCAAGTACTGTTTCCAGCCTTCCTTGTCTTCGTACCGATACTCTATCTTTTCCGTATGCAGGTAGAAGGCTCCCAGGTCTCGGGCTCTACGAAGGTAAGAGGTGTCAAAATCCCTCAGGATGATACCCTTCCAGGTGTAACTTATCCCAAGAGAGCCCCAATAGGAGAACCGATCGGTGCGCTCGATGTAGATCATGTGTTCCAATGTAGCCTTCTGTTCTTTTTCTCCGAATAGAAAGACCTTCTGTTGGGAAGAAACCTTCCACTCCCAGGTGGATTCCTCTTCTTTCTGTAAAATGGATAGAGTATGCTTGTGCTGGTACTCATCCGTGTACCATAAGGGAGTAGATGGATACGATCCTGCCTGTCCAAAGAGGTTTAAAGCGGAGGCGAATAGGGAGAGGTCCAACTGGTTCGTTGTGGTAAGGGTATCGTTGGATCGTGAGATTGTTTTTTTGAAAGAGCACTCCCCTTGGGCGGGAACGATAAGGTCCCGCCAGTAAGAACCATAGGAACGGGAGAAAGAAACCCCGAATTGTGAAACATACTCGGCAGAGGAAAGACCTAAGGTGTCAGAGGAAAAATTCGACCATCTGCCTGGAATCATCAACTCATAGAAGGGGTAGGAACGGTAGAAATAGGTTTGGTCATAGATCGCATCTCTCACCGTGAAAAGATCCGATGGGAAGTTCCCATACTGAGGCACGGATCGGGTGTTCGTTCCTTGTCTTAAGTATGAGAAGGTAAGAGAATTACCAAGATTCTTTTCCTGTCCGCCGAATCGGAGAGGAACTTCCAGAAGTAGCTTTTCCACGGTTCGTTGAAGACCATCTTTTTCCCCCGTGTTCACGTACGACACTTCGGGAGTGATGCGTACTCCTACTACCTCACCCTCGACTCGAGTTTCCCATCGAAAGAGGCCTTCCCGCTGGATGTTGATTCCCGAGGTGTAGGGAAGGATTAACTGGTAGGAATGAATCCAGGAACTGGCGTAGGGTTCTGTTTCGAAGGAATAGCCCTCTGCGAAGTGGGAAAGTTTTCCATCTAATCGAAGCGAGAATGCCGATGTAGGGGCACTGGAGAGATTCGCATCCCAGGTCTGAGACAGGGTTTGAGTGAAAAAGGTTGTCTCTGATCCTAGGGAAAGGGTAAAAGGGGAGCCAAGGTTCAAATCCAACCGATTCATTCGACTAAGAAAAGCTTCTTGAGTACGGTAACTCCGTTTGAATTGATCCCGTACGGTTACGATCCCGCCTTCTGCGGGAAACTGTATTCTATGACCTCCTTCATACTGGATTCGGTCGGGTAGACGATCAAGAGTAAAAGAACCTTCTGTTCGGAGAACCCCTAGAAGGTCTATGGATCCTTCCGTGGAAGAACTCAATAGACTAGGGGTTTCTTCCTCGAGTCTTCCCTGGAAAGCTTGAGTACGGGCGGAGAGCTTTTGTGAAATGATCAAATTTCTCATTACAGCTATATCCCCAATCGTTACTATTGTTCCAGGGATCGAGAAGGATCCTTCCAAAGAACCCGCGAATCCCCAACCTGCCTGTGGGCTGGATAGGTAGAGTTCGTCTAAGTACACTGTCCCTTCCTGAGCGCCTGTACCTGCAAATAAAAAACGGTTTAGCTTCCCAAAGTTGGAATCTACCCGAACATTCGAAAGTTCCCTTCCCCCTAAGTAGGCCTTCTTTCGGGTAAGATCTACCGTCAACTTCTCCCATCGATTCTCCGCTAATGCGGGGATTTCTACGTACGCTCCCTTTCCCTCCGGATCCGTGTACTGGAATATGTACCGTGCCTCCGAACCAGTGCCCCCTAGAGAAGCTGTACGGATGTACAGGTTTACCTCCCGATACTGCTCAGGAGGGATTTCCCGGGTAGGACTATACAACGCCCACTTGTCACCGTCGCCAAGGTTCTTCCACTTTACTTCCAACACCTTCTGGTCTGTGCCCCCCGAATGAAAGGTCTTGATTCGGTCGGGATCGACCTTTTCCAACGGAATTGGCGGAGAAATATCCGCCAGGGATTCGTAGATCTCCCGTACTTCCATTTCCCCCCTTCCTACCACCTGATGGGGAAGGGTAGAACCTTCGAACACAAGGGGACCAATCAGAATCTTCCCTTCCACCTCACCGGAGCCTTCCTTCCGGACGATAAGCCGGATGGACCGTACGGCCTTCAACCGGCTCCGTTCCGTATAGGGAATACGGATCAGGGCGGTTTCCCAACCTCCCTTCGAAGATTCATCTATGAGCAAGCTTCCTTCGGATGATCCTGGTCCCGGAAAGATCAAGGCGGGATTGTCTATTTCCAGTATCCCGTTTCGGTTCGCGTCCTCTGAATCCCGCTGATCGTTTCCCAAACCTTCCTGTCCTGCCCCCACGTACAAGGTCAGCGTTCCCTGGTTGAAGGGAAATCCCCGAGAGCTAGAGCCGACTTCTTCATCCAGAATTCCATCTCCGTCCAGGTCTTCACTGATGGAACCAATTTGGAAATTGAGAGAAGTCTGGGAGCCTGTATGGGCAACTACCTTGTAGGCGAACCGGATGGCTGTCACCTCGGATAGATCTAAAGAGGAACCGAAACCCGTGTTTAGATTCATCTGAGCCCCTACCCACTCCTCGGAGCTACTAAATTGGTAGTCCAGTACGAGCACCCGATTGAACCCTTCCGAAGAAGCGGATGCTGTGTAGGGGCCTGGAAGGGAACCGTTTTGATAGGGGAATTGGGCTCCCTGAGGAGGGTTCCAGGTATAGGGGTTCAGTACAGTTCCACCCAAAAGATCCACCGTTTCGTAATTCTTGAAGAAAAGTTTACCCCGGTTCTCTTGATTCAGTTTCCCAGCGAAAAAAGAAGAGTCGGGGACAGAAGAGGGGAAGGCATTGTTCTTCGAGATTTCCAGGGTTAAATCGTATCCCTCCATTCCTAATAGACGGAGGAGACCGGAAGTATCTGGGTTGTAGTACACAATGGCACCATCGGTGGTGAGCTTTAGATTCTCATTTTTATAAGACACTTGCGTAGATAATCCCACGATCCCCGTGTGGTCGTTAGGTTCCGTACTGTAACTACCTTTCAATACATTCCATCGTACCCCTAAAGCGAACTTGCCCTCCAACGATTCGCTCCATCGTAAGGAACTTCCCATTCCAAACAGGATATCTCCGCCTGCCCCTTGGCCAGATGCCGTACGGTAGTAGATCTCGATTCGATCCGAAGCTGCCGGCTCGTAGGGAAGGCTAACCGTGCCTTTCTCGTAATCTACACTGAATAGCTTTTCCTCCCGTCCATTTCGAAACACCCGGACAGAACCCGGAATCACGTCGGTTGACAGGCTGTAGGATTGAACGGGAGTGTACGTTTGGATGAGGATTTCGAAGTCTACTGCGCTCCCCAACTTCCGGGAATCGGGTCCATATAGGAGGGGAGCTTCCTCGGCAAAGGGGAACCGAGCTTGAAAGGAACGGCGACTGCCCTCAGTAAGAACCATTCGTAGAAGGGACTCACTGGCTGTGTAGATGGGTTGTATAGGATAACTCAGAGAAACAGTAACGTCGGATCCTCGTTTCACTATCCTAACCTGAATGTTCGATCCAGTCGGAACTGCGGTGCTCTGGGTTGTGTACGCTCCATAATCCTGAAAAGGAGAAAAGGTGCCGGGATCGTACAGAAGGAGGGAAGGTTTCCCCCTAAGGGTGACTTTAAACCGATCGATGGGAGCATCCAAATAGGGACCTCTAGCCCAGGAAAAGTCTTCCCCTTCTCCCAGAGGATCTACCTCCCAGGGAGCATTAGCATCTTTCTTTACGAAGGAGGGTAAGGCTTTTTTCCCAAGAGAGGAAGAACCAACCGGTAACCCTCCTTTCTCGTAGTACACTACTACTCTCCCCGCCGACGGTTTCTGCAAGCTCACTAATCCTTCAGTGCGGGATAGGGAAACATCGAATTCGGTAGCCCTCCGATACCTGCGACCATCGCTCCCCAGGAATGGACCCTTATAGTCTTCGAGATACACTTCTATTGAATCGACTTCCGTGTCGGGCAAAATGAAGAACCTGCCTTGGACATAGGCAGAGGGATCGATCCGAAGCTCCTCGACTGAGTTTTTCCCCACGTAGGTTTTTTTTACCGGTTGAGAAGGGTCGTATCGGAGAAGGAACTCATGCTGTGTGTGTTCCGTCTGTAGGCGAGCGGCGATCCCAGGGGAACTTCTGCTACCTCCGGGAAAATCCATGTAGGGATAGGGAGAGATCTCGATCCCCTTGTTTCCCGCTCGAATGGATTGGAGGACTTCTCCCTCCTTTCCCTGGTATCCGAGAACATAGCTATTCAACTGTCGTTTTTCTTGAAGGGTAGTCTCAAAGAAGTATCGATCCATCAACCAAAGGGCCAGAATAAGGTTTGGCTTTTGCTCGTAGATTAGCCCATCCGCAAATCCAGGAAATACCGAAGGGTACTGAATCCCTTTTCCCGGAACGACCGCCAAACCGATAGATCCACTCAAGGATGCATCCCAAAACCCATCCAATCGTAGGTCAACATCCGTGTCTCCCATTTTCGTTTGAAATACTGTTTCTGGAGCTTCTTTCTCGGGATTTTTGGGCGGGGTTTGCGCAGCGAGAAAGTGGGGAAGGAAACAGAGGAGTACAACTTGGAGAGTCAGTCGTTTCACGTTCTATATAGTATGCCCTAGTTCCCCCTTGTGCAAATTAAAAATTATGAGAATACTTTGTCTATGCCACCGGAAGTCGACAAGGCGAAGCTTTTTCTAGAGAGACTTCTGTCCAATCCGATGTTACAAGGATACACCCCCCTTCAACGGGAAGAACAGATCCTCCAACTTTTTTCCACTCATGCTTCTCAACTGGCGCCTCTCTTAAAATCGAATGAGTTCTTCCCCGGGAAGAGCTGGACCACCCTTCTTCCCATTCTGATTCAGGCTCTTTTCGAGCTTACCGATCGAGATTTGTGGGCCATTCTTGAACCTTTCCTTCAGTCTGATCTATCTCTTTCTTTTCTCTCCTTCCTCACCAAGCAAGCTGTTCCAGAAGTTCAAGTAAGGGCTCAGCTCATCGCTCTATTGAAGGACATTCTCCAATCCCCTGAAGGAAGAAGGGTGTCTACAGGGCCTTTGACCGCGATCCAACAGGGCGGGTGCTTTCGATACATTGACGAGATCTTCGAACGTAAATCTTATATTCACTTCGAAATCACAAAAGTACAGCGATTACGGATGAGCAAAGAGGAAATAAAAGGAATCTTGGCGGTAACCCTTTTATTAAAGAGCGCTTACGTCCTCTATATTTCGGAGGGCATGCACACGTACACGGATCGAATTGCTGGCGTGATCCAAGGCCCTTTTGCCGAAAAGGTGATCCGAGCCTTGCAGAAACGGATTCCCCTCTTGCCTGTTTCCATAGTGGAAAGCGCCATTCATGCCAACATGTCCTTTGGAGAGAATCGGTTCATCGAAGCTACGGCTCGCTTGGCTAGTATTTTCGCTTCCCGGTATCGGACTTTTCGAGCCGGGTTGAGGGTAGATCGGGGAGCGGATACTCCAGATAAAAGTTGGTTCAACGTGGCACGGAAGAACTACAAGTTCTATGGTTTCGATATCAAGATGCTGGATGAACTGTACATGATCGCTGCAGAAATGGGGTGGTAGGGTATGAAAAGATCCTTCTTGGAAAACCTGGTCGTAGGAGCCATCATCCTCGTCCTCTTCCAGACGGTAGTCGACGATGTGGCAGTTCTAGCGGATTGGCCCTGGAGTATTCGAAGGCTATTCCTGTACCTTGGATTCCTATTCGACCTATTCTTTACCATAGAGTTTTTGGTTCGTTTATACTTGTCGTATGTGAATGGCGAGGCGAAGACGTACTTTTTTCGCGGGTATGGATGGATAGATCTGATAGCATCCATCCCGCTTCTTTTGTTCAGTTCCGGTCCCGTGATCTACGGGCTTTTAGCAGGTGGAGTCCCCGTGTTTGGGCTGGGCAGATCCCTCAATTTATTGAAAACTGTCAAGATCGTTCGGGTGGCCCGGATCCTCAGGGTGCTTCGAATGCTGAAGGTGGTTAGGCAACTGAAACAAACCAATTCGGTAATGGCCCAGCGGCATGTGGGTAAGATTGCTACTTCTGTGTTAACCACCTGTATATTGGTTTTTTCCGTAGGATCCTTTTTACTCCAAAGCGTATCTGGAAAATCCTTCGAACAAATGTATTGGGAGTCGGTGGAATCTACTTCGGATACCCTGAATAAAGCATCCTCTGCCGAGTTGAATTCTACTGTTCAGACAGTTGCTCGAGTCCTTCCTTTTCTCCTCAAAGTCAAGGCAGAAGGAAAGGATATTTTCCTTCGTCACGATTCTTTTTATCTAGCCACAAGATTTGGTCCATACGACTATTTTTACGAACAACGAGGCTCTTTAGAGTTGTATTTCGATTATCGACCCTTGACTCGACTCCAGGCAGAGCAGAGTCTTCTGATCTTCATAATCGTTCTGGGTCTTCTCCTCGTTCTCCTTCTCTATTATGCTCCTCACTTTGCCATCACGGTGACAGACCCTCTCTTTGTGATGCTGAAAGGATTCAAAGAACCCTCGTACAATTTGGAAGTCAAGATCCCTCCTCACTTTAAGGAGGACGAAGTATTCCAGTTGGCAGAACAGTACAATGAGGAGTTCCTTCCTCTGAAACAGAGGAACTTGAGCATGGGAGAAGGGGAAACCTCCGATTTAAAGTGGGAGGCGGTTTCCGAACTGTTCAAGAAAGGGTAACGGTATGGTGATCTCCATGATTCAATTAATCATCGAGCTACCAGACATTGGATCCATCAAGGAAAAGAGGCGGATCGTAAACTCCCTTCGGGAAAAACTGCGGGTTCGATTCAAGATTTCCGTTGCAGAAGTAGATCTCCAGGATTCCCTTCGTTTTTCCCAGATCGGGGGTGCGGTAGTGTCCAATTCGAAACAGTACGGCGAACAGGTAATGATGAAAGTTCTCAATTTTGTGGAGAACGAGGTACCAGGCAGGATTCAGGACGTTCAAATTCGTTCGGAAATCTATTGAATCGAGTTTATTTGGGAATTAAGAACAATTCGGGAAGCTTGTGGTCGGGATTCTTCCATGGGGTGGCTTCCATGTCCTCTTCGGCTACCATTTCGAGTTTGAAGTAGTGATGAAAGGGTTCGAATCGGTCATCCTCAACCCGGATTTCCAATTCGAAGGTTCGCTGCTCTCCAGGTTTTGAGGCAGGAATCGGATGGGGAAGGAATAGAAATGTTCCTTCCAGTTTTTCATCGAGATAGAAGGGATTCTGCCATCGGTTGTCGATCATGGGAAGAAGATCGTCTTCCCAGCGTAACTCTATGGATACTCCCTGGATAGGTTCGAAATTCGTGCAGTTGAGGAGTTTCCCTTTGATGGTAGGGAGAATGAAGGCCGGACCCTCGATCGACCGGGATTTCAAGGGGGAGTCATAATACGGTCGTCTAACTGTTTCGATTCGTTTGAGGCCTTCATGGATGAGGGTGACGATATCTACCCTAAGCTGGGGGTTTTCTTTGAGGGCGCGTTCTGTATGGGCCATCCCTCGACCAGAGGTAACATAGTACTGAGGGATACGGTTCAATATAAAACAGGCCAAATCCATCCTGCATTGCGGGCTTAAGAGATACTCCTTCTCCTTCTTTTTTGATTCCTCCAGAAGCACTTCATCCACCATCCGGAGGACAATATCTTCCATGAGGTTATGTATCTCCATGAGAATCTCCCTTGCGATATTCGCTCTTGATTTCCGTCAACTCCCGAATCTCCAGTACGGCTGCTCTGAAATCCCTCAAAGTCTCTTTTAAAGAGTAGTAATTCAAACCCGCATAGTAGATCTTGGTGAAGATCGAAAGGGATGTCTCGTGCTTGGTGAATTGGATGTTCAGGTAGCATCCGTACTCATAACAGGTGCGAAAGATATCTCCTATTCTAGATCGAAGGTATTCCTGTAAGGTGTTGGAAAATGAGATGGTATACACGATTTCGAGGAACTTGCTATCCTCGTCGATGAAGAAGCTTCCTTGGTATCCTTCTTCGTTTTGAAAGGATGCAGTAAAGGCTCCATCGCTCTCCTCAGGGTCGAATAGTTCATACCCTAATTCCTTAAAAAGAATCTGAGTTCGATGGATCCGTTCTTTCATTAGCTTGGAGTATTTCATACTTTAAACATATTCCAGAATCCTATTCTGATCAAGTTCGGAGGAACTCTTTCAGTAGGGTAGACACATGGGGGAGGGCATCGAGTACTTCGGGAATTACCGCCACCCGGAGAACCCGGAGGGTTTTCACGAATCCTTCTACCACGGGTGGAGAAAATACGGAACCTGCATGTTCATATTCCACTAGATTCCCTCCGGGTAACAGGATGGGGATATCTATCTCGAAGGAGATTTGTTCGGGAATGTCTATTACCACATCCTCAGGCTCTATGGAATTACCCATTTCTTTCGATAGGATACGGGCGATTTCTTCCTCTTTTGTACTTCGATACTCCAGGTCCAGAAGTTTCTTCATGGGTGGGCATGAGGGATCAAAAGGGGTTTCCCAAACGGATTTCAATAGCCTTCGAGAGGCGACACGGCGAATGAGAGAAAAGGGGCGGTAGGTTTGTTCCACGGTGGTATGGAAGAACTCTTCGTCGTCCAGCCCGTATAGATCATCCGGACTGAGCATTCCATCCCGAAGCCCGAGAAACACGGCCTTCTTGATCATGGACGTAGCGATCCTTACTGTTCGGTGCCAGTAAACGGCTCTATACATGAGGTATTTAGAGAACAGCACATTTTCCGCTGCGGGCAAGCCGGTGAGATCTATCGAGATACCCCTTTGGGGATGAGGGTGGATCCTCCCGATCACGAAGTCCGTGTCCTGAATACCGTAGGGAACTCCACAGAAGTAGGCATCTCTGTTGAGATAGTCGAGCTTGTCCGGGTCCAGTACTCCTGATAGGAGGTTGCGGAAAAAGGGGATTTCGGAACACCCTTCATCATCCAAATGGTGATCTACTATGGCGGCAACCATCCAGGGTTCGGTTCCTACTTGATGTTTCAAGAGATTCTCCAATGGAGGAGCATAGATCAAGTCTGCGGTGAGGGATTCGTGTTCCCGAAGCGGTAATTCCTTTAGAGAATGGGTAAAGGGAAAGTGTCCGATATCGTGGAGCAGGGCTGCACAGAGGAAAGCTTTCACTCCTTCTAGACTCAAGGGAGGAGCATGTTCAGACGCAAGGAGTCCTCGGAGGATCCGCTTGGAGAGGTGGAATACACCAAGGCTGTGTACGAATCGGGTATGAGTGGCTCCCGGGTACACGAGGTGAGTGATACCTAGCTGCTTGATTCGATAGAGCTTCTGGAAGGGTTCGGAAGCTACAATGGTCATCATCTGTGGGGAAAGATAGATGTGTTTCCATAGAGGATCGCGGATAGGTTCGGTATAGTCCTGATCAAGGTGCTGGATGATCTGATTCCCCTGCATAGTCCTGGAGTGTACCGTGCCAGCTCCCCCTCTTCAAGAGGCTTTGACCTTTCATGGGAACATGAGTACCATACATATAGATGAGGATTAGTATAAGGGGGTTTGTCATACTCGGATGCATCCTATTTTTACTCGACGGGTGCTCGGGAAGAACTTCCCAAAGTAGCCCTCCTCCATCCCAACCTGTTCCCGTACCTACACCCGACGCTTCAAAGGAACAGAGGGTTCCCATGGTGGGAAAGAAAGATACTGCCAAAAAAACATCCCCTCCATCCCCGCTGACCGAAGAAAAACCCATTTCCCTGGATCCTCTCTTTGGAGTACCTACTCAGAGAATCTATCCGAGGGATTTCGAACTAGGGGAACTCAAACCCCTGGATTCCACGGTCCAAGATGCGGTGAAGGTGGTAGAAGAGTTCTTTGCCCGAGTCCAACAGGGCAGTTCCTTGATAGAACTCCTCCATCCTGATAACCGCTGGTTTCTGGAAGAGGATTTGAAACAGTGGCAGGGTAAATCGATCTCGTTTAGGGAGATCCGGTTTGGAAGGGTGAGTGAATCTCCTTTGGGTGTAATCGAGATTCCGTTCCGAGTACTACAGGAAGAAAGAAGTTTTACGGGTTCTATTCTTTTAGAGAAACAAGAAACAAAATGGTATGTAGCCGATTTCTTCCTCGATTGGACCGAATTTGCCTTGAAGGGATCCTCTTCCCAATCAGCGCAAAAAGCTACTAAGGGAAAAGAGAATTTCGATCCCTTCAAAGAATGATTTTTTTTGGGATCTTTGCTATTATTTAAGTCGATGAGTACAGCAGTATCCCGCATCGAGAAGGAATTCATCCTCAAATCACTCTCGGAAAAAGCAGCGCCAATGGAAATGCGGTATAGGAACCATTGGATCTCTTGTACTCTGAAGGAAGTAAATCCCTCAGATATCGTGCTGAAATATGTGGATATTCCCAAAGAACCTTTACGGAATGGGGAAAAGGTGGATCTGTTCTTCAAGTTCCGAGGAGCCCGCATGACCTTTCGTTCCCACTTGATCGCTTTTGATAAGGAAGAAGTAAGGGTAGCATTCCCAAAGGGTATTTATCGGGATCTCTCCCGGGGGTACGAACGGGTTACCCCGCCAGGGGACGTGGGTATCTCCTTTCTTGTTCAAGGGGAAAAGGTAGAGTTAAACTTTCCCAAGTCGGAAAGCTACGACGTCCCAGAAGAGCCCGCAGCAACCGCCAATTTCGATGCTTCCAAGATCACGAACCTTCTTCAAGCCTTTAGGGAAAAGGCAAGAGAACTATCTTCAGAACATAAAATTGTTATGTTCCGGGAACGCAAACCGGAAACCTTCGAAGAACAACTCATTGCTCACACAGGCAAGATATTCCTCTATCCCCAGAGCATCAATCCCAATATCCCAGAGAAGGATCTCATTCTCTCCGCCAAGATCCTGACCCAGGAAGAGGTGATCCTTTCGGAAACGAACCGAGGCAAAGAACTGTTCGATGTTCTCCAAACCATTGCTACGGTAAATAAAGAAAAAGAACGGAAAGGGATCCTGCAGGAACTGTACTGTCCGATCCTCTTTCACCAATATGTGGTAGGATACCTCTACCTTGGGATGTTCAAAGAAGGAGGGGGGCGATATAACCAGAAAGTGGTGGAGTTCGTAAGCCAGTTTGCTCGTTTGCTATCCTATAGTCTCATGGTAAACGGGTATTTCAAGGGAGAACCAGTAAAAGAGAAAGTCGATACCGCTGAGATCGTTGACATAAGTGCTTCGGGAATCCTGTTTGCCCTTCCGCGGGAACCGTACGAATCCCTTTTCCAGCTATTCATGGATCTGGAGTTTACCCTATCCATTGGAGGACGGAATCTCAAGATCGGAGGTCGGGTGATGCGGAAGTTCACCGACCAGACTCATCTATACATTGGGATTATGTTCCTCGACATCCAGGAGGCAGATCGGCTTTTCCTAATGGAATACTTGTACGGAACCACTGAAGTTCCGGACTTTTACCCATCATCGGAAGAGTGGGATCTATAGAGGGAGAGGAGGATATCATAGGCTCCTTTCTTCCCTTCTTCGAAACGGTTTAGTTTTGCTCCGATACTGGTGAAGACAGGATCTGTGCGGATCCAGCGGATCTCGATTTCCGCAATGAAGGGTTCGAATACCGCATCTCCTTCCGGAAGGATCTTCACGGTGCAAGTATCCTGGGGATTCACACAGGGTTCGAAGGGTACCGGAACGTCGATCCGCATTCCCTGTTCACTGATATCCCGGATATAGGCAGGAACATCGTTAGCCAGGAAAATCAACTTTCCATAACAGGGTTCTCTCTTTTCTTTTCGTTTGTTTTTACCCATAGGTTCCTGCCTCGCTCTAGATGATGTGTTCCGTGTCACAGGGGCTAAAATCTGCAAGGATATGCGTTCCCACGATGTTGGGATCCCCCCACGGACGCGGTTGCCCTTCCTGATCTACGAACTGAAGAGTAAAACGATGGAAAACTCGCTTTGCGATGATCAAACCCATGCCAAACCGTTTGTTTTCATGGATCCTTCGATACTGTAAAAATGGATCGGTATTCAAGTTTTCTGGAATGTTCGTGTCAAATAGGTCGTAGGGCAGTTTGTGGGGATCGAATCCCCCTCCCTTGTCTTTTACTTCGATTCGAAGGTGCGATTTCCCTGCGTTGAGTTTGACTAGAATGGGATCGTTTACACCCTTTTCCCTATGGGCGCGGAGGGAATTGTTGATAAGTTCCAACAGGGCATAGGCAATATGATCTCTATTGGCTAAAGCTGGGTAAAAGGAGATGGCATTAAGAACTGGAACGATTTGGTGAATTCTACAGTGGGGTAGAATGTTGAAGCGAAGCTCGCGTAGACGTTTTTTCCTGAATAGGATAGAGCAGCTCGGAGTTGCCATCGAACCCTATTATACCGTAGTTGATAGAATTTTGCGAGGAGGAATTCTCAGGTTATGAGAAGCACCCTTCAGGGGGAAGGTTTCAATTCTTTCAAAGCAAACTCTGGCGGAAGGGGAGTGGGTTTCCCTTCCCCATTCACACAAAACCAACTTACTTCAGCCGTTGCTAGGAGGGTCTTTTCTCGAAAAACCTCTTGCCGGAACACACCGAAAGCTCCTCTAAAGCGAATTGGTTCGGTAACGATTGTAAGCTGATCCCCATATAGAGCAGGTAGTTTATATGTGATGCACACTCGGGCGACCACTAACCCTAAACCTGCCTTTCGAAAGGACGTATAGTCGAATCCTAGGTCTTTTAAAAATTCCATTCGGGCATACTCTAGATACTGGAGGTATACCGCATTGTTCACGTGGCCGTAACTATCACATTCATAACTCCGAACCGTTAATGTACAGGTGTGTTTCATCTTTGCAACCTCAACTCTTGACAGAGATTTAGCCCTATTGGTATAGTTCCTATGCTTTCAACCAAGGTGGCGTAGCTCAGTCGGTAGAGCAAGCGGCTCATATCCGCTTGGTCAGGGGTTCAAGTCCCTTCGCCACTAAAAAAGATCCTTCAACGTTTGAGCGGATTCCCTACTCGTTTCTCCTCGGATTCGACAAGGAATACCCGCTTTTTGAAACTGATCCTTTACTTCCTGAAGGAAAGAATCAGGGTAGGGGGTTACCCTGCGCCCATAATCTGGATCTAGGACATGCTGCAAGCGTACCCCGCTAAGTACTACCTGCATGGTTCCCTTCAAATAAGTTGCCCACTCTCTGGCATCGGAGAGGTCGAAAATTTCCGGTGCCACCGTGATCCGAAACTCATGGGGAATACTCCGACGAATGAGTAAACGGGCCGATTCCAGCACCGCAATGCCCGTTCCTTTACCTCCCCCTACAAGGGTATATTTATTTGGAGAGGTTTTCACATCCATCGCGATGTAATCCGGCTGAAGCTCTTCGAGAGCTTCCGGCTTGGTGCCATTGGTATCGACCTTCACCTTGTACCCTAATTTCTGGATATCCTTAATGAAACACTGCAATTCGGAAACGAGAAGGGGTTCTCCGCCGGAAATGCAAACCCCTTGTAGGACGGATCTTCTCTTTTCGAGGAACCGCAGGATGGTTTCCCAGCTCTCCATCCCTTCTGGTTCTGGGCCTTCCACAAGTTCTGGGTTGTGACAGTAGGGACACCGGAGGTTACATCCCCGCGCGAAGAGAATGGCAGCTACCAATCCCGGATAATCGATAAGACTCGTTTTTTCTAATGCGAATCGGACCATTGCATAGACAATCGAGGTCGAAGATCCTCCAGTTGATCTACCGTATGCGCCTCATGGATGGGGCGGCCATTCTTGTCGAAGAAAAGGACCGTGGGAGTTGAGAGGATCTGATACATTTGCGCTTCCGACAACCCCTCTTCCGTATCCACATCCACCTGTTTACCGGACAGGGGCAACTGGGAAACATACTCTTTCACCGGAGGACAATTGGGGCATGTCTTTCGATAGAAGTACCGATATTCGGCAACTTGCCGGCTGGCCTTATTCGGATCTTCTTCTTTTGGTGGATCAAAGGTTACCCGTAATCGATACTCTTCCTTCTTTCCTTTGTTCCAATTCCTAAGGGAACGGTAGTAACCCACAATCCGGGTATACACTTCACACTCCGTTCCCTGTACCGATTCCATCTGTGCCCTCAATTGGGCAAGTTCCGCATCTATTTCCTGTAGGGTCCTCATGTGTGTACTCCTCCTAGGTTATTTGGCATTGATCAAAATAAGTTCCCGTTCTTTTTCTAGGTCCCTGATCTTCCTTTGCAGGGCTTCCTTTAATTCCGCTTCGCATTTGGGACAGGTCATGTGTTCTCCCGAAAGGTATCCATGAACAGGACAGATGGAGAAGGTTGGGGTAATGGTGAAATAGGGAATACGGTAGTTTTCGGCTATCGCCCGTACCAGATTCCTACAAGCCCTCCAATCCTCGATCGCCTCCCCAATGAAGGCGTGGAACACGGTCCCTCCCGTGTATTTCGTTTGGATTTCTTCTTGATGGTCCAGGGCATCGAAGATGTCCATACGGTAGTTCACTGGAATCTGGGTGGAGTTGGTGTAGTAGGGTTCCCGTTCGCCAGCGGTAATGATGTCGGCAAACTTTTCTTTGTCGTGTTTCGCTAACCGGTACGAAGTGCTTTCTGCGGGAGTAGCCTCCAGGTTGAAGAGATCTCCCGTGTCGGTTTGGTAGAGTACCAGTCGTTCCCGCATATGCTCGAGAACCTCTAGGGCGAACTGTTTTCCCTCGTTGGAAACGATATCTTTACCCAGGAAGTTCAGCAAACATTCGTTCATCCCGCAGATTCCGATGGTGGAGAAATGGTTGTTGAGGGTTTTCAAGTACCTTCTCGTGTAGGGAAATAGCCCCGCTTCCAGAAGCCTACCGATCACTTTTCGTTTGATTGTGAGAGACTCAGCAGCCAGATCCATCAGGTGGTCCAACTTCTGGAAAAAGTCCCTTCGAGATTCCGCTAGATACCCGATCCTGGGCAGATTGATGGTTACCACTCCGATGGATCCGGTAAGTTCATCCGAACCGAACAGCCCTCCTCCCCGTTTCCGTAATTCTCGCTTGTCCAGTTGCAACCGGCAGCACATAGAACGTACGTCTCCAGGCCGCAAGTCCGAATTGATGAAATTCTGGAAGTAGGGCGTTCCATACTTGGAAGTCATTTCGAAGAGCAGGCGAGCGTTCTCGCTTTCCCAGTCGAAGGTGCGGGTGATGTTGTACGTAGGTATGGGGTACTGGAATCCCCGTCCATTGGCATCCCCCTGGAGCATTAGTTTGATGAAAGCCCGGTTGATCATGTCCATCTCGTTCTGGCACTCCCCATAAGTAAATGGGGCAGGTTTTCCTCCTACGATGGCGGGCTTGTCCAGGAGGTCTTCCGGCACTGTCCAGTCGAGGGTGATGTTGGTGAAAGGAGCCTGACTTCCCCATCGGGAGGGAGTGTTTACCCCAAAAACGAAACTCTGGATGCATTGGGTGACCTCATCCTCATCTAGCCCATCCGCCTTAACGAAAGGAGCTAGGTAGGTGTCGAAGCTGGAAAACGCCTGTGCTCCTGCCCATTCGTTCTGCATGATGCCCAGGAAATTCACGATCTGCTGGATCAACGTGGAAAGGTGACGCGCCGGTTTACTGGTAATCTTGTCAGGCACTCCTCCCAGTCCTTCCTCTATGAGCTGACGCAATGACCAGCCGGCGCAGTACCCGGAAAACATGGAAAGATCGTGGATATGAAAATCTGCATTCCGATGGGCTTCGGCTATGGGTTCGGGATAGATGTTCTTTAGCCAATAGTTGGCTGTGATGGTGCCGGAGTTATGGAGAATGAGACCTCCCAGTGAAAAATTGACATTCGCATTCTCATTCACCCTCCAGTCCGTCTGGTTCAGGTATCCATCCATCGTGCTGTTGATGTCTAGCATCAATTTCTGGGTATCCCGCATTACCTCGTGCCGCGCCCGATACAGGATGTACGCTTTGGCGATATCCACCTGTTTTGCTTCGATCAGAACGGTTTCCACCAAATCTTGGATTTCTTCGATTGCGGGAGCAGAGTTGGGATGTCTGCCCTTCATGAAGTCCATCAGTTTCTTTTCCACTTCCCGGGTGAGCTCTTCTGCGAGTTTTGGATCCTCCTGGTTTCGCACTGCCCGAATGGCCTTGTGGATAGCGTTGAAGATCTTCTCCCGGTTGTACTTTTCCAGAGTCCCGTTTCGCTTTACCACGAATCGGACACCCACCGATGGAGACTCATCCCGAACACCGCTGGCTTTCAGCCATTGGATACTCATGCTTCCTCCTCTTTGGTAAAACTTGTTCCGAGAGATTCGATCTCTCGGATGAATTCATCCACGTCGGAGAATTTGCGGTACACGGAAGCGAACCGTACGTACGCCACTTTGTCTAGATCGTGCAGTTTGTTGAGGACCATTTCGCCCAATTGCCTGGAATACACTTCATGGGTTGTTTTCCCTAACATGGCTGCTTCGTCCTCTATCTGGTTAATCAATTCTTCAATCGTGTTCTGGGAAATGTTCCGTTTCTCGCAGGCCCGTTGTATTCCCCGTTCCAGCTTGGACCGATCGAAGGGCTCCCTCCGGCCATCGGACTTGATCACCATTAACTGTTTTTCTTCGATCCGTTCATACGAAGTGAATCGGTACCCGCAGGATAGACATTCCCTTCTCCTTCGAATGCTCTCTCCTCCGGCTAATGTACGGGACTCCAACACTTTATCCTCTAAGCTACCGCAATGCGGACAACGCATTTTTCACCCTATATATGGTGGCTGTTTACACTCAAATTTGAGTATAGCACACTATGGGTTGGGTTGCAAGAGGAATCAACTGCCTCTTGACGGTACTGTCAGAGCCCTTTAGAATCAAAGTCTATTTATTTACTTATAGGAGGGTTAGTATGAAACGCTTCGGTGCGGTCTTGTTACTGATCGGTGTGTTGGCGTCCCCATTGCTTGCCATCGATATTAAAGTTGCCCATGTAGTGAACGAACAGGATGCCTTTCATATAGCAGCTGTCAAGTTCAAGGAACTCGCGGAAAAGTATACCAATGGGGAAGTGAAGATAACGATTTTCCCCAACGCGGTGTTGGGGGATGAACGAACTCTTTTGGAACGGATGAAGATGGGGATCGTGGACGCGGGAGTCATTACCTCGGGTCCCTTCGTAAACTTTGTTTCCCAGTTTGGGGTAGTAGACATGCCCTTCCTGTTCCGAGATCCGGAACATGCGTACAAGGTATTGGATGGTAAAATCGGCGATAAATTGTTTACCGACCTCGAATCCCAGGGTTGGAAAGGTCTAGCGTGGGCTGAACGAGGATTCCGGAACCTTACCAACAACAAACGCCCGGTGAACAAACCGGAGGATGTGGTGGGACTGAAGATTCGCCTCATGCAGAATCCCATTTACGTGGATTCCTTCAAGGCTCTGGGAGCCAACGCAGTTCCCATGGCGTGGACAGAAGCGTTGACTGCTCTCCAGCAGAAGACGATCGATGGGCAGGAGAATCCTCTCAACGTGATCGTTGCCTTCAAACTGTATGAAAGCCAAAAATACCTTGCCCTTACTCGACATGCCTATGCCCCAGCGCCCATCATCATGAGTCTCGTTACCTGGAAGAAACTCACCCCTGCCCAGCAACAGGCTGTGATAAAGGCTGCCAGGGAAGCTGCTCAGTTCGAACGGGATTACGACAATCGGAACGAGGCCACCTGGCTGAAGGAACTGGAAAGCAAGGGGATGGTGATCACCCGGCCGGATCTTGCTGCCTTCCTCAAGGCCGTGCAACCCGTGTATGACTCCTATGCAAGCAAGTTCGGGAAAGACCTACTGGACTCTATCCTAAAGACGAAGTAGGCAACGAGCATGGCGTCGCTCGAAGGTAGACAGCGCGGTGCAACTTTTCTGCATCGTTTGAGCGATAGAATAAATGCAATAACGGAAGGGACACTCTTCGTGTCCCTTCTGGTTCTTGTGGGAGTTACCTTCCTGCAGGTGGTGTTTCGATTCTTCTTTACGGCCCTTACCTGGTCTGAGGAACTCTCCAGTTTTCTTCTCGTTTGGGTTAGCCTTCTAGGGATGGCAGTCGGATTCAAGCGCGGAAGCCATATTGCCGTCACCTTTATCCTGGAAAAATTAGATTCCTCCATTCGAAAATGGTTGCAATTGTGCATTGCAGTATTAGGCCTGATCTTTTTTGGAATCGTTGTCTATTTCGGTTGGGTGATGATGAATACGGAAGCTACTCAGGTTACCCCGGCGATGGGATTGTCCATGCGGTGGATTTACCTGATGTATCCCATAACCGGTGCGGTGACTCTTCTCCATATCTTTGATTCCATCGTGGCCGTGTTCGAAAGGGGGAATTGATGGGGTACTTACTCTTCGGGGCTTTCTTTGTTCTCATGCTGATCGGTGTACCCATTGGGTTGGCCATTGGGTTATCCGCCCTAATCGTGTTCATTAGCATGGGAATCCCGTTACAAATGGTACCGCAAACCTTGTTGGAGGGAAACAATTCGTTTGCCCTTGTGGCAGTACCCTTTTTCGTATTGGCAGGAGACATCCTAGCGAAGGGAGGTATTTCCGAGCGGATCGTATCCTTCGCTGAAGCAGCCTTAGGCCGAGTTCGCGGAGGGCTTTCCGTGGTATCGGTGTTAGCTTCCATGTTCATCGCAGCTATTTCCGGATCTGGAGCCGCTACTACCGCAGCGGTAGGAGCTTCCCTGCTTCCTGACATGAAGAACAAGGGGTACGATGTAGCCGATTCCGCAGCCCTCATCGCCTCGGCAGGGACAATAGGAGTAGTGATTCCCCCAAGCGTCCCCATGGTCCTGTATGCGGTTATCGCCGGCGAGTCGGTAGCGAAACTCTTCGTGGGGGGCTTTATTCCGGGGACGATGATGGGGTTGGGACTCATCGCTTGGGCATTGTATAAGGCTAAGGTACGGAACTATCCTAAAGGTACTTCCTTCCCTGTGAAAGAGGTGTGGAGGAAGTTCCTCGATTCTTTCTGGGGACTACTGGCTCCCGTGATCATCCTGGGGGGTATTTTTTCGGGCATCTTCACCCCCTCGGAAGCGGCGGCCGTTGCGGTGGTGTACTCAGTGTTTGTGGCTGTGTTCATCTATAGGGGGCTGGACTTCAAAAAGTTCTATCGCCTGGTGATCGGCTCGGGTGTTACTTCCGCGTTGATCATGTTCATCATCGCTACGGCAAAACTATTCGGTTGGGGCCTGGCGTTCTATCAGATTCCCCAGGCTGTGGCTTCCGCCTTGCTGGGGATTACAGGGAACATCCCTGTGCTGGTATACCTTGTGATAGGGATCATTATTCTCTTAGCGGGCATGTTCATGGAGACAGCCTCGGCTCTCATCATCCTTACCCCCATCTTCATTCCCGCGGTAACGGGGGTAGGCGGGAACCTGCTCCATTTCGGTGTAGTCCTGACTATTGGCCTTGCCATCGGGATGGCCACGCCTCCGGTAGCCATCGATATCTATGTGGCATCGGCCATAACGGGTCTCCCAATGGGAAAGATCGCGAAACCGATTCTGCCGATGGTGTGCATCCTCATTGTGGTGTTCTTCCTGGTGATGTACGTTCCCGATATTGCCCTGATCTTGCCTAAACTTTTCATGGGGAATGTATAATCAGCAAAAGCTCATCGAATCGAGGTAGAATAGCTTTATTACTTCAATAGTCATAGCGTTGCTGGTACAATTTCTTTGATAAAGACTAGACGCTTTTCTTCCATACTCTTGTTAGCGGCAATACCAGTAAGGATCGACCAGGCTCCTGCTTTATGATCGGCCCGCAACCCAAGCGGATCTTCCCGATCTCCTATGAATACATCGTGTAGTAGAATTGTATCCGCGCCTCCATGACCACCTGCACGTCCAGAGGGAAGAGGGATGCCGTGAGGCTTCCCCCAGAGTGGTCGCAGGATAACGGTGGCTTCTTCCTGAATTTGGATTTCTTTGGCATCCCGAATATCGGGGCGATTGATATCTTCTTCTGCGCCGGAAACATAGGAGGTTTCCACTACTTCGTATTCGAGCCTTCCTTTCGTGCCATTGAAGGCAATTCGAAAACCTTCCCAGGGGGAATAGGCGGTTAAATGATAACTCATAGAAGCACCATTCTGATAGTTCACCAACACTGCTATATCATCTTCTATGGAAATCCCATCCCCGAACACGTTCTGATCCCTTAGATATCCGTCTTCTGTTTCAGCTTCCAAGTAGAGCCGGCTTAGATTTAGGTCCTGGGATAGGTCCAATGCGAAAGGGTTTCCCTTTGCATCGGGAATACCAGTGGTTCGGGTGTATGGATACCGTTCACCTCTTAATTCTGCGTTTTCCTTACCATAAAATTTTAATCCCCCAGATGCATAGACTGAAACAGGACGAGTATCCAGCCACCAGTTTACCAGATCGAAATGATGGGTAGCCTTATGAACCATCAATCCTCCAGAGTTGCGTTTGTCCCTATGCCAACGTCTAAAGTAATCAGCTCCATGTCTTGTATCTAGAAGCCATTCGAAATGAACAGAAAGTATAGTTCCGATTACACCTTGGGATAGGAGTTCTTTCACTCGTTGGTTACGGGGAGCATACCGGTAATTGAAGGTTACTCGAAGACACTTTCCTGTTCTTTCTACCGTTTGGAGGATTGCTTCGCAGCGTTCTGCTGTGGTGGTGAGTGGCTTTTCTGTGATTACATCACATCCCGCTTCCATAGACTGAATGATGTATCGATGGTGGGTTCGATCAATTGTGGTGACAATTACAGTGTCTACTTTTTCGTTTCTTATCATTTCCAGGAACCGATCCTCTGTGTAACAGGGAACCGGGGGAAGACCGTATTTCTCCTTACGGAGTTCGTTGGCATATTTCATTCTCTTCTGGTTGACATCGCAGAAGGCTACAAGGCTTCCATAAGGTTGATACTCCTTTTGACTTAAGGCCTCCCAGTAGATACGAGAGCGACTGCCCAACCCTACGATGGCGTATCGTTTCTGGCTTTTAGTGCTCATCTATGCCTCCTCTAAAAACATCGAAAGATACTGTACCCTGTCAAAGGGGAATTGACCAATGACCCCTTCGATCGGAAAATATGCAGAATCGCTCATTGAAGAGGAAGGATGATACTTTACTGGAACGAAGGAAAACGGTGGTATGGAAAGAGTCCTATTCCTGTTTATCGACGAGTAGGATGGGAGTTTCAACTTTTTCTTTCCGGTACCTGCCATGTATTGAAACCGGATGGATCTTCCGATCCTGTAAGGCCATTAACCCTGTGGGTCTTTCCACCTAGTACTCCCCATGGATGGGGAGGAGATCCAAATAGTGAATGCGAAATCCGGGTAATCCATTTTTCTCGGGTTCGGGAACCTCTAGGAGAATTCTGTTCTCGAAATGGCTTCTTACAAAAAGAGTTGAAGGAAGATCAAATTGGTACACTTTTAAGAATCTTCGATGAAACAGGAAAAGCGTACCGGGAAAGTTCGGCTCTCTTGGAACTACATGCAGAACGGTTACTGATCGAGCTGAGTATTCTTTTATTACCCGAGGACTTGAACTGTAGCAGAACCAGGCTATTAGACAGTGAGGAAAGGGTTGTATTTGGAGCCATATCGTACTTTCGAGACCATATGCATGAGGCAATATCCATTGAACGGGTGGCAGAAGCTGTTTTCGTTTCCCCATCCCATTTACGGAGGCTCTTCCATAAGGTAAAGGGGGTTTCTCCTCGTAGACTATTTCAAGAGGAACGATTTCATCGGGCAGAGGAAATGCTCAAAGAAACAAATTATACTATCGAACGGATTGCGGAGGTTTGTGGTTTTGAATCAGGGAGTGGTTTCATACGCGCTTTCCATAGGAAGTACGGTATGACTCCTACAGATTTTCGGTATAGCAGTCAATGAGTCAAGGTTCTAAAATCAGTGGTAAAGTAAAGAAGAATCTATATCTTCGGTATTTAGGAGTTTCAACAGTTCCGTTTATTTTTTTCGTGTTGCTAGGAACTATAGGAATCTTTTTTTCCCAGAAGTATGTATCTGAAGAACTTTCTGCTCTTAGTTACCGGAATCTCAATCAGGTTAGAGATACTTTCGAGTTGATTCTCAATGAAACTGATTCTTTCGCTCTCAGTCTGGCAACGGATCCTGGATTCAATCAAATCTCCAGGTACCTTTTGGAACGCGGTATTCGAACTCTGGAAGATGCGAAACAGTACCGCATTTTCATGGATAGTCTCCTTACGGCAATGAACGTGCGGCGGTACCTTTATTCACTCTATGTCTTCAACAAGTATGTTCCAGCCAAACTTATTACGAATCAGGAAGGTATTGTGGATATGGATAAGTTCTACGATACCGAGTGGCTGTCAGTGTTAGAGGAGAAGAAAGAAGAACTGCGCTTTTGGTTGAACCGACGTTCTATTCTACTTTTCCCTTCTCTAAAGCTTTCCCAACCAGTGCTCACCTTATTCCGTAATATTCTAGAACCCTATACGTTGGAGAGCCAAGGGTTGATCGTGGTGAACATCAAACTGGAATACCTTGTTTCTATCCTAAGATCCATTTCGAATAGAAAAGAACAACTGTTCGCTGTCGTACATCCCTCTCTAGGTACACTGGTACATACATCTTCAGAAGTTGATCCCGCAAATATCATTCTGCCTGCCCTCACCAATCGTAAAGATGTTCGAGACATATTCTCGATCGAAACAGGGGGAAAAACCTTCATGGCTTCTTACCTTGTTTCTGCCCAGTATCCCCTGCTGTATCTTTCGCTAGTGCCAAGAGATACATTCTACCATCTCTCCTATACTCTTTTAACTTTGACGGTGATTCTTTCGTTTGGAGCGTTGTTGTTAGGCCTGGGAACAGTGATCTATTTTACCCGGAGAAGCTTTCGTAATATCGCATATATGTTGGACACGATTGAAGCAGCAGAGAAGGGGCTTTCCATTCAAGCACCCATCGAGAAAGGAGGGGAAGATAGTTTCTATGCACTGACCCATGAGATAGTTCGCACCTTTCTGGAACGGAACTATTTGAAGGTAAGGGAACAGGCCTTGGAACTCCAGGCTCTTCAGGCTCAGATAAATCCCCATTTCCTCTTCAATACCCTTACCTCCATTTCTCTTCGTGCAATGGCCTATACTGGAGGCCCCAATGATGTGACGTATATGGTAGACCGCTTGTCCCGCATCCTGGATTATACGCTTGATTCAGTCCACCGAGAGGTTCAGTTAAAGGATGAGGTGCGGTTCACCCGTTACTATCTGGAGATCCTATCGTTGCGTTACCCCGATCGTTTTCGCGTACGATGGGACATAGATCGGGAATTGTTGGCCTGTAAAGTCATCAAACTGCTCCTGCAACCACTTCTTGAAAACTCGATCAACCATGGGATAGGGGATGATTCTAATAGGAGACTTCACATTCGTGTCGAAGCAAAACGGGAGGGTGGTTTTTTTCATCTTACGGTGAGAGATGATGGAAGAGGGATGACAGGAGATCGAGTGTCGGAAGTGTTACAAAGAATAGAAGATGCTTCAATTGCCTCGGAACATATTGGTTTGGTAAATACCGTACGGCGAGTTCGCCTTATGTTCGGGCAAAGGGTAGAGTTTCATCTAGAAAGTAGTCCGGATCAGGGAACTACAGTAGATCTCAAGATCCCAATTGAGAAGTGATTTGGATTCTTTTCCAAAGAGCACTGGGAGGAAAGCCGAAATAATACTTGAAAGCTCTGGTAAAGTTCTTTACGTTCGAATACCCTACGATTTTACTTACCCGTTGTACAGAGTACTGAGGATCCATGAGAAGTTGTCTAGCCTTTTCCATTCGCAGTTTCATTAAGTATTCTGAAAAGGGAACTCCAGTTCTTTCTTTGAAGAAAGAACTGAGGTAATTGGGATTCATTCCTACTAGAGATGCCACTCTCTGGAGGCAAGCATGATCGAGGTTCCCTTGCAGGTAGGTCCTAATCATTTGAATCGTTGGATCCAGAGTACCGTTGAGGGCTCCATCGTTCTTAAAATAGGTTTCCCTTTCAGCATCCAGTTCATTTTTTATTCGGTGTAAACAATCCAACAGTTCCTGAAAGTTTGGAGGTTTTAGGAGGTAATCCCGGACCCCATATCGAAAGGCTTCTTTTGCATACTCGAACTTTCGGTAGGCACTGAGAAAAACCATACGAGTGGGTAAAGATAGCTCTTGTACTTTCTTCGCAAACTCTAGCCCGGAAATTCCGGGCATTCGGATATCACAAAGGATCAGATCCACTAGTTGTTGCTGGATGAATCGCAGAGCCTCCTGCCCTGTTTCTACCTGTCCTGCTACGACGAACCCTCCTTTTTCCCAGGGAAAGTATGTGGAAAGATTCGTCAGAATATCTCGCTCGTCATCTACAAGGAGGAGGGTATACATAGGGAAAGTATAGAGATACAGATGAGGGCTGTCAAATCCTGAAGAAATGATACCTTTTCTGAATGTTTCATTCCTTACAGCTACTAATAAGGGAAGATACAATCAAAGATTGAAAAGATTCTAGTAAGGGAGGCGTGATATGGTTAAAAAAATCGGACTTCTACTGATCTCTATCTTTGTGCTGAGCTCGGTAGCTATGGCAGCAGGCAAGAGTGAAACTGCTAAGCCGCGGAAAGCGGAGATCAAGATTATTTGGTGGGGGTCCCAGACCCGCCATGAAGGGACTATCAAGGTGATCGAACTGTACAAGAAGACTCACCCGAATGTGGACATTACATACGAATTTTCCAGTTGGGCAGACTACTGGACTAAGGTTACTACCATGGCTGCAGGAGGTCAGCTACCGGATGTAATGCAACAGGATTACGCTCGGATAGCCGAATGGGTAAAGAGAGGGTTGCATGTACAATTGGACGAGTATGTGACAAAGAAGATCATCGATACGACAAATATCGAACCATCTTTGATCGACACTGGGCGAATCGATGGGAAACTCTGGGCTATCAACCTTGGGTCCAATTCCCATTCGATGATCCTGGATGCAGACATGTTCAAAAAGGCAGGGATTCCTCTTCCACCCAAGGATTGGACCTGGGAAGATTTTGAAAAGATTGCCCTCCAGCTCCGCGAGAAATTGGGAATCTATGGATACGGAGTTCATATGTGGAACGACCAGATCTGGAAAGCGATCTATATTTCGAGAGGGGAATGGATCTATGCTCCCGATAACAAATCGATCGGGTATAAGGACGACACCCCCTTTATACAGTATCTGGAAATGATGAAACGTTTAGTGAAAGCGGGTGCCATGACACCGAGGCAGGAAGAAATATCCCAGTACGCGGGTGGAACCCAACCCGAACAGACGCCAATTATTTTCGGGAAAGCAGCCATGCAACATCAGTGGAGCAATCAGCTGAGTGCAGTAGACAAAGCATCGGGTGGAAAGAGAAACTTTGTTCTCTATCCGTTGCCTAGGGTCAAAGGTGGTAAATCCGCTAACTACATAAAAGCCTCACAGTACTTCTCTGTTTCTTCCCAATCCAAGTTCCCTGAGGAAGCGGCTCGATTCATCGGTTTCTTCACCAATGATATTGATGCGAACAAGATTTTGATGGCTGAACGTGGAGTTCCTATTTCTTCCAAGGTTCGGGAAGCTCTTCTGCCCCTGCTTCCTCCTGTGCAGAAGGAAGTGTTCAGTTTCGTGGAGTATATTTCCAAAACGGGAAGTCCCTGCCCACCCCCAGATGCTCCCAGACATGGTGAGCTAATCAATAACCTTTATCAACCTGAGGTAGTTGATAAAGTGTTGTTCGATATCATTGACCCTGTTACTGCGGCAAAGATCCTTAGGGAACGAGGAAACGCTATTCTTTCTAAAAACTAAGCAATAGAAGTTTGGGAGGACCAGACTTTGATTCTGGTCTTCCAGTTCTTATTTCGTTCAATGATCCTAATGTGAAAACCAAGGTGTAGGATGAGAGACCCCTTATCGAAAACTCGAAAGGCGAGAGACGCGAGGGATGGTTATGGATTCATCTCTCTCTGGTTGTTTGGATTCTTTGCGCTTACATTGATCCCCTTATTGTTTTCTTTCTTTCTATCCTTTACAGACTATGACTTACTAACTCCTCCTGTTTGGTCCGGTCTGAATAATTTCAAGACCATGTTCACGAAAGATCCGCGGTACTGGAAGTCGGTATTTGCCACGTTCTACTATGCGATAGCTGCTGTACCTCTTCGTCTTGTCGTTGCTTTGGGGGTAGCGATGATACTCAACACGAATCGAAGAGGGGTTTCCCTGTATCGAGCTCTCTATTATGCACCCTCTATTGTGGGAAGTAGTGTGGCTGTGGCGGTCATGTGGCGGCAATACTTTGGTACCGAGGGAATTTTCAATGCTCTCTTACGGGCAGTAGGAATACCGTCCAATATCTCATGGACGGGAGATCCGCGGTTCGCCATCTGGACTTTGATCTTGCTGGCAGCTTGGCAATTCGGTTCTCCCATGCTCGTATTCCTATCCGGGCTGAAGCAGATCCCCAATGAACTGTACGAATCCGCCTCGATCGATGGAGCTTCAGGAATACGAAAATTCTTTCGAATCACTCTACCTCTTCTTTCCCCAGTGATTCTGTTCAACCTGATCATGCAGATGATCCACGGGTTGATCGTATTTACCCCCGCACTCATCATTACCGGAGGCCAACCCCTCGATACAACCAACTTTTACGCGTTGTACCTCTACCGGAGGGGATTCGAGACCTTCGAGATGGGGTATGCTTCTGGAATGGCATGGGTTCTACTGGTGGTTATTGCTCTATTTACCTTTATCATATTCAAGACTTCTTCTCAGTGGGTTTTTTACGAAGCAGAAAAAGGGCGATAGCATGGGACACGCAACTACACCTTTCAAGAAAAAAATACATACGATGCTATTTCATCTCTCGGTGGGAGCCTTCGCTTTCTTGATGATCTACCCTATTCTCTGGTTAGCGGCAAGTTCCTTCAAGCCAGGAGGAGAGATTTGGTCTCGAGTTCTCTCCCTTATTCCACAGCATCCAACATTTGAAAATTATATGAACGGATGGAAGGGTTTCGGAGGCATAACCTTCGGCACTTTTTTTAAAAATTTTTTCATTATTGCTGCTCTCGAAACTCTCTTTGTGGTAACTTCATCAACCATCGTGGCCTATGGATTTGCCAGAATCGACTTTCCAGGTAAGAACCTCTGGTTTTCCTGTATGCTAGCTACCTTGATGCTGCCTGTCCAGATCAAGATCATTCCTCAGTATATCTTTTTCGGGTATCTGAAATGGATCAACACGTTCCTGCCTTTGATCGTACCGAAACTTTTCGGGGAAGCTTTCTATATATTTATGATGATGCAGTTCATCCGGGGAATTCCAAAGGAACTGGATGAGGCGGCTGAGATCGATGGATGTGGTAGGCTGTATACCTTCACCCACATTCTTCTGCCTCTGTTAAAGCCTCCCATGTTTACCGCAGCTATCTTCAGTTTTTACTGGTCCTGGGGTGATTTCCTTGCCCCGTTGATCTACCTGAACAATCCAAAACTCTATACCCTCTCCGTGGCTTTGCGTTCCTTCGCCGATCCAGGAGGGATGACAGATTGGGGAGCCATTTTCGCCATGTCGTTCCTTTCGTTGGTGCCAGTACTGGTCCTTTTCGTGAGTTTCCAGCGGTACCTGACGCAGGGGATCGCTTCCACTGGACTGAAGGGATAGTACAATATCCCTCAAGTTGCACTTTTATAGTACCATATAGAAATGAGTACCATGTACATAGGTATTGTAGGAATCGGGGGATATGGAACTAGGTATGTAGAGATCGTTCTGGATGCTGGAGAACAACATGGAGTTGTCTTTAGCGGAGCGATCGATCCTATGCCAGAAACGAGCCCCTATGTTGAGGAGTTAAAAAAAAGGCACATACCGATTTACCCTTCTTTGGCGAAGTTCAATGAACAGAACAAGGCCGACTTGATAGTAATCTGTTCGCCGATTCATTACCATGCAGAGCAAGGCACTCTAGCTATGGAACATGGAAGCCATGTCCTCTGCGAGAAACCATTATGTGCAACGATTCAAGAAGCTCAAACCCTTCTAAACGTGCGGAACCAAACGGGAAGAACCTTTGCCGTAGGATTCCAATGGGCCTACGATCCAGCCTTTCGTCGATTAAAGGCGGATGTGCTGGCAGGAAAGTTGGGCAAGCCGAACGGCTTGTACAGCCTGGTGCTCTGGCCAAGGAGTACTAAATATTTTGCTCGACCCTGGGCTGGGAGAATGAAAACGACAGACGGCAAATGGGTGTTGGATAGTGTGGCGAATAACGCCGCTGCCCATTTCCTCCATGCCATGCTTCACCTCATAGGCCCAGAAGAAACAACTAGTTCGTTTCCTCAGGAGTTAATTGCAGAACTGTATCGGGCAAATGAGATCGAGACGTTCGATACGATAGCCATGCGACTTGTTACCGAGACAGGGGTCGAAGTTGGTTTCTATGCAAGTCATGCGGTTATAGAGGAGAGAGGGCCCCTATTTCGGTTTGAATTCGAAAGAGGAACTGTGTTCTACAACGATCCTTTGGTCCCTGAGAGTCGAGAGAAGTTGGTGCTTAAAACACATTCGGGGCGTATCATCGACTATGGAACTCCTTCTCATTCAAGTCTCCAGAAATTATGGGTTGTGGTAGATTCGATCAGAAATGGGGGCGCGATTCTTTGCCCTATCGAATCGGCTCTTGCTCATACGGTTTGCGTCCATGGAGCGCACACATCCATGCCAGAGGTTGTGCTTTTCCCAGCTCGTTGGGTCCACAGGGACAGGGAACTGCTCTGGGTGGAAGGATTGAACGAAACACTCCTTTCTTGTTATCAAATGGGTATGTTACCTTCTGAGTTGAAAGTCTCTTGGGCTCGACAAGGTAAGAAAGTTTATCTGTCAAAACCTCAATGATCCGGTTACGAACTCGGCTGATTCTATACTTTTCTCTGGTCATAGTTTCCACTCTGCTCATGGTATGGGTTGTCTCCTATAGAGGAATCCGCACTATTTTAGAGGCACGAGTTAGTGAAGCCGCAGTAGAGACTTTGAAGCAGATCCACAAGAACGTTTCTTTAGTACTCTCAGGTATTGAGGACCTTTCTCTATTCATCATATCTAATCCAGACATTCGAAGGTTCTGTAAATTGTCCCCAGCGCAGTTGATGAAAGAAGCGAAACAGATCCAGGATACAATCGAAATGTTTTCGAATCTCGCTAACAATCCTGATTCCTATATTTTTTCCATCAATATCTATGGGTATAACGGACTCCGGTTCGAAACCGCAGGCACCTCCATAGGAGTCGGAAATCTGGAGAGAGTACGTATTTTAGAAGAGACACTTCCCGACGATGGTAGATACGTGGTTTCTACCACGTATCAAAGGCATTTTTTGCAGTATGGGGAAAAATACATCCTCTCTTTTTACAGAAAATTGAGAGATATCTATGATCTATCGAGCCGTTTGGGAGTTCTTAGAATAGACATAGATGAAAGAAAGATCAATCGGATATACCGTGATCTTCGCTTGGGATATACCGGATATGTCTTTATTACCGATCAAGAAGGATATGTTGTTTCCAGTACCGATACTGAATTGATTGGGAAGAATATCCGGAACTCCGAACGGTACAGGCAGGCATTCCAAGGGGGGGATGGATACTATCGGAATCAAGAACCGGGAATGGAACTTCTTGTTACGTACCATACTTCTCCACATAGAAATCTGGTCCTTATTGGGAGTGTTCCTTTTCAGGAACTCACCTATGAACTCAAAATCCTCGAACGTACCCTAATGGTTGTGTTCCTTATAGCATTGTGTGCTGCTGTCTTACTCTATTCCTTCCTTTCCTTCCGAATAACTCGGCCTTTGCAGGTCTTGGCAGATGCATTACTCCAAATCGAGAGAGGGAACTTCGAGATCCAGGTGAACATCGATCGAAAGGACGAAATAGGTGCCCTAGCAGATGGATTCAATCGGATGTCCTCTGAGTTGAAACGGATGATCCAGGAAGTCTATGTCAGCAAACTTGCTAGGAAAGAAGCAGAATTACGCTCTCTCTATGCGCAAATCCATCCTCATTTCTTGTATAATAGCTTGGACATGATTTACTGGACTGCACGATTAGAGAAGGCGGAAAAAACAAGTATAGCGGTCGGTGCTTTGGCTAAGCTTTTTAGACTGGGTTTGAATAGGGGAAAGGAATTTACGACGATCCGGAACGAACTGGAACACATCCGTAACTATGTACTCATCCAGTGTATGCGATATGATCACCCTCCGGAGGTTTTTATTCAGGTAGACTCCGATCTAGAGGAATACTATGTCTTGCACTTTATTCTACAGCCGATCGTAGAGAACGCCTTTATTCATGGAATTGCGGAGATAGAGCATCCTGGGCGTATTGAGATTCGAGCTTTGAAGCAAGATCAACGAGTGGTCTTCTTAGTAAAGGATAATGGAATTGGGATGGACAATGATAAGATCGTACAGATTTTTCGGGGACAGGAACGACAGCAATCCTCCTATGGGATATGGAATGTACACGAGCGGATCCAACTCCACCACGGTAAAGCTTTCGGAGTACGGATCCATAGCACTCCAGGAGCTGGAACGGAAGTTCGAATCGAGGTCCCTTTTGTGAAAGAGGAACCCCATGAGTCATGAGCTGCGGGTTCTCATTGTAGATGACGAGAAGATGGTAAGGGAAGGAATCATGGAGACTCTCCCATGGGATGAGCTTCACATCCGGGTAGTCGGAACAGCATCGAACGGCCGAGATGCGTTGGAACTGGTACGAGAACTGAAACCGCATATCGTTCTTACAGATGTTCGGATGCCATTCCTCGATGGATTAGGGCTGATCGAGTTGATCCGCCAGGAAGCTCCCCAGATAAAAACCATCATTCTCAGTGCGTACGATGAATTCGAATATGCCCGAAAGGCATTGCAGTTGGGTGCTGTGGACTATCTGATCAAACCGGTTCAAGCGGAGGAGTTATCGAGAATTCTTTCTAAGACGGTAGAGTCTTTCGAGGAGGATTTAAAGAAGGAGATCTTCCTCGGCGATATCCGGAAA
>OGCI01000774.1_pt1 | contig 32195 bp, 25 predicted proteins | sample 1570021 | NCBI WGS metagenome assembly OGCI01 (sample SAMN06264664, study PRJEB24512) | hot springs metagenome | isolation source: Hot spring water | place: South Africa: Tshipise | collected 2015-06-21 | reverse complement strand
TCACCTGCTCCGGGATAGGCTTCCTGGGACGCCGAGGGGAAATGGGCCAACGAATGGGAAACGAATAAACGAATGCGAGCGGCGTGTCTAACCCTGAGGTGAACATAGCCCGCGCGCGGGAGGGTGTGGGCGTGGTAGGGGCGCGGCGCCGCCGCGCCCCTACGCCCTCCCGGGAACCAACCCGCCCGCGGGGAGGGTTTGGGAGGGCGAAGCCCTCCCAGGAAAAACCCATGTTCATCGTGTCGTTGTGCGGCGCAGCCGCATGGATGACTGAGGTGAACATACGGGGAAAGCGGGTTTCCCCGGGCCCCTGCCTGCCGGGGTGTCAGGCGCCCCCACCACCGGTTGGGGGAGGGGGAAACCGGGTTTCCCCACGACCTTCTCTGAGGGGAGAGTTTGGGAGACGCAGCCCTCGCAGGGGTAAGTGTTCACATGTGGGGTAAGGCGTCACCCCGGGTGCGCGGGCGTCCCGCCCGCAATGGCCTGGATACGGGCAAGATGCCCGCGCACCGAGGAGAGGTGAGAACACGTACCTCGCAGGGACCATGCCCTAGAACGGAGTAAGCGCGAAGGTCAACACATACGCATAGGCAAAAATAAACGCCGAAAAATTCGCCAGCAGCGCCGCCAGGTAACCGCGCGAAAAGGTGGTGTGTCGCAGCAGCACCAGCACGAAGCCCTCGACGATCCAGGCAATCAGCAGCGCCAGCAGCAAGGCCAGGAAGATGTTCGGAACGCTGAGGATCAACTGGCTGAGCAGCACCAGCACCACTGCGGAGATCAGATTCGCGATCAGTGAGTCGCGAAAACTGCCGCGGAGGTTTGCCCACCTGGTTTGAAAGAGCATCAGTCCATCAATGACGATCGAGACGAGCAGAAAGACGTAGGGGAAGGTGCCGGCGGCGAGCAGACTGGTGTCAAGCATGGGTTGTGCCTGTGGGCGTATCGCGCGCGATGTTCAATGGCAGGACGTTCCTGGGAGGGCTTTGCCCTCCAAACCCTTCCCGCGAGGAGGGCTTGCCATCCTCTGCGGGAAGGGGTATGGGGAAATCTGCTTTCCCCTTGTTTAGCCTACGGTTCGATAGCTTCCCCCAGACGCTCGATCTGCGCGGCGAAGAGCGCTGCCGTCTGGAGCGCGGCGCTGAACATGGCGTCGCGGCTCAGGAGCCGCAGCTCGGCGGCGAGCAGGTCGGCCAGTGATGGCGCGACACAGCGGGTCAGCCGGCGCACCGGGGGGTGACCGGCCACCTCTGCGCTGGTGAGGATGTGCCCCTGCTCATCGGCGCGCTGCACCTGAAAATCGGCGGCCACGCCGTCGAGGGCGCGCAGGCGCAACGTGGCCAGGCCCGGCGCGGCGTCGGCAGCAGGGGTGACCGGCGTGATAATGATCGTTACCAGGCGAATGGCCCGCGGGCCGACGCCCACGGCCGGGCGGCGCAGGTGCAGGCGAAGCGCCGCGCCTTCGATGCTCACCGCGTCCTCCAGCGGCGTCCAGTCGAGACAGGCGGCGAGCCAGCCGGCTACCAGCAGGCCCGGGAGGGGATCGGGGCGGCCATCAACGGGCACGTAGCCGATGTCCACCTGGTCGAGCCGACGCAGGTGCGGCAGCAATGGGCGCGTGTCGAAGAACTGGGCGATGAGTTCGCGCCAGGGGGTGAGCGCCGCCCAGCCCAGGTCGCTCAAAGCGGCCCGGCGCGCCGCGCCCGACGGGGTTCCCGGGTCACGGTCGAAAGCGGCCATGCGCCCCAGGTCGCGCACGGGATTGCTCAGGTCACGGGAGTCGATGATCAGCCGGTCGATCACTCCGAGCAGGCGGGGGAGCAGCGGGTCGTCGAAGGGCGCCGGGCCAGGCAGCCAGAGGACCACCGGCAGGTCGGGCGCCAGCAGGGCCAGGATCAGCGAGGCGATCTGCGCCGTGACTGCGCCGTGGGCGTCAATGCTGATCTGCTCACCGCAGACCTGGGGCACGCCGGGGGCGCTCAGCAGGCAGTTGGCCTGCACCCAGGCGTCAATCCGCGGTGGTCCGTCCTCGGGGCGGCAGATCGCCAGCAGGGTGCGGTTGGGGTGGCTTGCCACCAGGTCGCGCACAACGGCGCTTATCCGCTCGGCCATGGCCGGGTCGGTGGCGCGGGCAATCAGGTTCAGGGTCAGCGCGCGGGTTACCGCCTGGCCGCCCGTCGCCGTCTCGGCGGTCTCCTGCCAGAGTCGCTGCAACTCGCCCTCAATTGTGGCGCTATCAACAAAGGGAAGCGTACTCATAGTCTGCGCCAGGCGCGGCCATCGCGGGCGATAAACGCATCGGCGGCGGCGGGGCCCCAGGTGCCGGCCTCGTAGTTGGGGAACGCCTGCGCCGGGCCGGCGGCCCAGCTCTCCAGAATGGGCGTGAGGAGCGCCCAGCTCGCCTCGACCTCATCGCGCCGCGTGAAGAGCGTGCTGTCGCCGAGCATGCAATCGAGCAAGAGCCGCTCGTAGGCCTCGGGTGAGGCGACCCCAAACGACGTGCCGTAGCGAAAATCCATCGTCACCGGGCGGATCTGGGCCTGGCCGGGCACCTTGGAGCTGAACTTCAGCGTAATGCCCTCGTCAGGCTGGATACGGATCGCCAGGACGTTCGGTTCGATATCGTTCACGGGCGTGCTGGCGAAGAGCAGCGTCGGCACGCGGCGAAACTGCACCGCGATCTCGCTCACCCGGCGGGGCAGGGCCTTGCCGCTGCGCAGGTAGAACGGCACCCCGGCCCAGCGCCAGTTCTCGACGAACAGCTTCAACGCCACGTAGGTCTCGGTCTGCGAGTCTGGGGCCACGCCGCGCTCGTCGCGGTAACCGCGCACGGGGCGCCCGCTGACGCTGCCGGGGCCGTACTGACCACGCACAGTCGCTTCGGAAGCGATCGGCTGGATCGCGCGCAGCACCTTGACCTTCTCGTCGCGCACTGCATCGGCATCGTAGGCCACCGGCGGCTCCATCGCTGTCAGGGTGAGCAACTGTGTGAGGTGGTTCTGGATCATATCGCGCAGGGCGCCGGCGCGGTCGTAGTAGCCGCCGCGGTCTTCCACCCCCAGGCTCTCGGCCACAGTGATCTGCACATGGTCTACATAACGCCGATTCCAGATCGGCTCGAAGATCCCGTTGGCGAAGCGGAAGACCAGCAGGTTCTGGACCGTCTCTTTGCCGAGGTAGTGGTCAATACGATACACCTGGCCTTCATCGAAGACGGCGAGGACCTGCCGGTTGAGGTCACGGGCGCTTTCCAGGTCGCGTCCGAAGGGCTTTTCGATGATGATCCGCGTCCAGCCGCCTTCGGGCGAGCGATTGAGGCCGTGGGCGCCGAGCTGGGCGATAATCTCCGGGTAGGCTTCGGGCGGCGTGGCAAGGTAGAAGACGCGGTTGCCGCCGGTGTCGCGTGTGGCGTCAATGGCGGCCAGACGCGCGGCGAGCCGCGCGTAGCCTGCGGGATCATCAAAACTGGCCCGGTGGTAGAAAATGCCCTCAGCGAAGCTGGCCCAGAGGGCCTCCTCGACCGGGCGTGCGCGCGAGTTCGCGTTCACCCCCTCGAGCAACACCTGGCGAAAGGTCGCGTCGTCCCACGCGCGGCGGGCGAAGCCCACCACGGAGAAGCCCCCCGGCAGGCGGCGCTCGCGGGCCAGGTTGTAGAGCGCCGGCACCAGCTTGCGACTGGTCAGGTCGCCGCTGGCGCCAAAAATGACCACCGTACATGGTTCCGGCGTGCGCCAGAGCCGCAGACCTGCCCGTAGCGGGTTCTCGAGAGGGGTGGCGACGCCGTCATTCATTGCGGTGCTCTGAGGTGAACATATGGGGAAGCCGGGTTTCCCCACCTGCGGTGAGCCTGTCGAACCGCACCCCTGCCTGTGGAGGCGCCAGCCGCTCCCACCAGTGGTTGAGAAATGGGGAAACCGGGTTTCCCCACCCCCCTCCCTGCGGGGAGGCGCCCGGTTCCCTCCCCCAGCGGGGGAGGGCCAGGGAGGGGGCGGCCCTCGCAAAGATACCCCATTCACGGTGTTGTGCGCCCCGCGCATGGGGCCTGAGGTGAACATATGGGGAAACCGGGTTTCCCATTCCCCCTCCCTGTGGGGAGGCGCCCGGTTCCCTCCCCCAGCGGGGGAGGGCCAGGGAGGGGGCGGCCCTTCCAGAGATACCCCATGGTCATCGCGGCGTTGTGCGCCATGCGCATGACCGTCTAACGTGAACATAGCCCGCCCGCGGGAGGTTTTGGGCGTAGGGGCGCGGCGGCGCCGCGCCCCTGCCCCCTCCCAGGAACCAACCCGCCCGCGGGGAGGGTTTGGGAGGGCGCAGCCCTCCCAGGAACAATACTATGTTCATTCTGGCGTTGTGCGCCATGCGCATGACCGTCTAACGTGAACATAGCCCGCCCGCGGGAGGGCGTGGGAGGGCTGCGCCCTCCGAGAACAATCCTGTTTCATTCCTGCGTCTTTACCGCATGCCCGCCAAACTGTTGACGCAGGGCTGCGAGCACCCTGGCGCTGAAGCTGTCCTCCTGGCGCGAGCGGAAGCGCATCTGGAGCGACAGGGTGATGATCGGCGCCGGCACATCCAGGTCAATCGCCTCCTGGACCGTCCAGCGGCCTTCGCCGCTATCTTCCACATAGCCGCGAATGGTATCCAGACCGGGGTCCCGGGCGAAGGCCCGTTCGGCCAGTTCCAGGAGCCACGAGCGCACCACGCTGCCCTGGTTCCACAGGTGGCTGATACGTTGCAGGTCAAAATCGTAGCGCGACTGGCGGAGGATCTCGAAACCCTCGGCGTAGGCCTGCATCATGCCGTACTCGATGCCGTTGTGGATCATCTTGACGAAATGGCCGGCGCCATGGGGCCCGCAGAGCATATAGCCATCGGGTGGGGCGAGGGTCCTCAACACCGGTTCGATATAGGCGAAGGTGTCGGGGTCGCCGCCGACCATGGTGCAGTAGCCCAGTTCCAGGCCCCAGATGCCGCCACTGACGCCGGCATCGAGGAAGCGAATGCCGTGGGCCGCCAGTTGCGCGGCGTGGGCGATGCTGGCGCGGTAGTTGTTATTGGCGCCGTCGATCAGTATATCACCGGGTTGCAGCAGCGGGATGAGCCGGTCAATATACTCGTCGGTGGCGCTCCCGGCCGGCAGCATCAACCAGACGACCCGGGGCGCGGGCAGGGCCTGAACCAGCTCCTCCAGGGTGGGCGCCGCCACGGCGCCGTGGGCATCTGCTAGCTCGCGCGCCTTCTCGAAAGTGCGGTTGTAGACCACCACGCGGTGGCCGCCCCGCAGCAGCCGGATGGCCATGTTTGCCCCCATCCGGCCCAGGCCGATCAAGCCGAGTTCCATATGTGCTCCTGAATGATGTGTTACCCGCGCCAGATGCCCATGCGGCTGCGCCGCACATTGACAAGGGGAAAACAGGTTTGTTTTTGAGAGGGCGCAGCCCTCCCAGGTCCTCCCCCGGGCAGGGTCGTGGTTCGGCAAGCTCACCACAGGTGGGGAAGCCCGGTTTCCCCGATCTTCACAGCAGGGCATTATACACTGTTCGGGTGTCCGTGTTCACACTTCTCCTGGGCGCGCGGGCATCTTGCCCGCATCCAGGCCATTGCGGGCGGGACGCCCGCGCACCCGGGGTGACGCCTTATACCATTTTAGATTTTGGATTTTGGATTGTAGATTGCCACGCCGGGCAGCACAACCCCTGAAACCACTTCAAGCAATGCGGCATCATCAACGGTAAGTGGTATTACCCCACATGTGAACACGTACCGTTCGGGTGCAGCCTCGCACCACCTGTGGTATGCTACAGCATAGCTCCAATGAATGCGACAGGGTGTTTGCAGGAGGTCGGGTCTTCCCGCGCCCTCTCACCGGGCAGGGCGCCGGGCAGCGCCATTACCCGGCACTGCCCGGCTGCGCGCCAGAGGGCCAGACCCTGCCCATCGGAATGGGCGTGGGGCAACCGGGTTGCCCCACGTGTTCACCTCAGGAAAAAAGGACTACCCATGGCCCACACGCGACGCGGCTGGGACCCGTCTCTCTGGGTCAGCCTGAAGCCTTTTGGCATGGGCGAGCAGCGCCCGAACAACTACCTGGAGATCTGGAAGGCGCTGGTGGAGAACCGCGACCAGTTGCCCTACGCCTGGCGCATCCTCAGCCAGGGCGTCTGTGATGGTTGCGCCCTTGGCACGGCGGGCCTGAGCGACTGGACCTTGAGCGGGGTGCATCTGTGCAATATCCGCCTGCGCTTGCTGCGCCTCAACACCATGCCACCCTTCGCCCCTTCGCTCCTGGCCGACGTGGGAACGCTCACCGGCGCGTCCAGCGGCGATCTGCGCGCCCTGGGCCGGCTGCCATGCCCGCTGGTGCGCCGGCGTGGCGAGGCCGGCTTCCAGCCGCTGAGCTGGGACGCGGCGCTGGATCTGGTGGCCGCGCACATCCGCAGCAGCGCGCCCGAGCGTCTGGGATTTTACCTTACCAGTCGCGGAATGCCCAACGAGAGCTACTACATGGCCCAGAAGGCCGTGCGGGCTATGGGCACGAACTCGATTGACAATGCCGCCCGGCTCTGCCACGCGCCCAGCACCGTGGCGCTCAAGGGTAGCCTGGGCGTAGGCGCTACCACCTGTTCCTACAGCGACTGGCTGGAAACCGACCTGATCGTGTTCATTGGCTCGAACGTGGCCAACAACCAGCCCGTCGCCACCAAATACCTTTACCATGCCCGGCGCAACGGCGCGCGCATCGTCTGCGTGAACAGCTACCGTGAGCCGGGGATGGAACGTTACTGGATTCCTTCTATCGGCGACAGCGCGCTCTTCGGCACAAAACTGGCCGAGACCTTCTTTCTCATCAATACCGGTGGCGACGTAGCCTTTCTCAACGGCGTACTCAAACACATCTTCGCCGAAGAGTGGCACGACGCCGACTTCGTGCGCCGCTGCACCAGCGGCTTTGCGGCGCTACGTGCCTGTCTCGACGAGCAACACTGGGACGAGCTGGAGGCCGAGGCGGGCATAAGCCGGGCCGAGATGCGCCAGATGGCCGAACTGGTGCGCGACGCAAAGCGGGCCGTGTTTGTCTGGAGCATGGGGGTGACCCAGCACGCGCACGGCGAGGACGGGGTACGAGCGATCCTCAACCTGGCGCTGAGCAAAGGCTTCGTCGGGCGCCCGGGCTGCGGCGTGATGCCCATCCGCGGCCATTCGGGGGTGCAGGGTGGCGCGGAGATGGGCGCCTACGCGACGGTGTTCCCCGGCGGCGAGCCGATCAGCGAAGCCGCCGCCAGACGCCTGGAGGCGCTGTGGGGATTCCGTCCGCCCACCCAACCGGGTATGACCACCCCCGCGATGCTCGCGGCCGCCTCACGGGGCGAACTCGATGTGCTCTTCGCTGCCGGCGGCAACTTTGTGGAGGTGATGCCTGATCCGGAGCATACCCGCGCGGCTCTGGAGCGCATTCCGCTGCGCGTGCACATGGACATCGCGCTCTCCAGCCAGATGTTGATCGAGCCGGCCGATACGGTGCTGCTCCTCCCCGCAACCACGCGCTACGAGATCCCCGGCGGCGTTACCGAAACCAGCACCGAGCGGCGGGTAATTTTCAGCCCGGAGATCCCTGGCCCGCGTGTGCCGCAGGCCCGCTGCGAGGCCGAGGTCTTCGCCGATCTGGCCGCCCGTGTGCGCCCTGATCTGGCCCACCGGCTGCGCTACCGGGGGATGGCGGCGATCCGCGAAGAGATCGCCCGGGTGATCCCCTTCTACGACGGCATTCAGTATCTGCGCCGGCAGGGCGACCAGTTTCAGTACGGCGGGCCGCGCCTCTGCGCAGGCTGGCGCTTTCCCACGCCCGACGGCAAGGCGCGGTTTACGCCCGTGACGCCGCCGCGCACCGTCGTGCCGGAGGGCATGTTCCGCCTGAGCACCCGCCGGGGGAAGCAGTTCAACACCATCGTGCACGAGCAGCGTGACGCGCTCAACGGCGCGACCCGCGACGCAGTGCTGATGAACGCCGCTGACGCTGCGCGCCTCGGGCTGCGCGACGGCGACGCCGTGCGGCTGGTGAATGAACGCGGCGAGTATCGGGGCCGGGTGCTGCTGGCGCCCCTGCGCCCGGGCAACCTCCAGGTTCACTGGCCCGAAGCCAATCATCTGCTCAGCCGTGACACCTGCTCGCCTGAGGCCGGCATACCTGATTACAACGCTCTGGTACGGGTCGAACGCGCATGAGTCGAGCGCCCCGGCTCGCCGTAGCGGGCCAGGGCGCCATTTGACGAACTCACCCCGGGAAGCGGGTGACCTTGCCAGGGTATCAAAATCCTGGCCTCGTTTGAGACGGGGCCGGATACACACGGTCGCGCCGTCGCCTCAGAACCTCCTGCACCTGGGGCGCCACCAGCTCATTAACCACCAGGGCCACGGCCCAACCCATGAACGCTCCAGCGAGCATGCCAACGCCGATGATCACGGCAATAACTGAGGAGGAACTCGGCGGCAGCGAGAGCAGATCTCCCGCCGCAGGGAGGGGAGGTTCATGACCAGGCGCGGAGCTCAGCGAACTATCGTCTGGACATTCGAAGACGCCGTCGGGCGCTCTCGCCGTGACGAACTGGCGGTTGAAGAACCGCTCGAGTTTCGGGTGCGCGCAGGAGGGGCGCAGCGCAGCCTGGCCATCACCATGCGCACGCCTGGCAACGACTTCGAACTGGCTGCGGGCTTCCTCTTTAGCGAGGGGCTTATCGCCGATCGCCATGCTATCGCGCAGATCGCCTACTGCGTGGATCCCCGGCTAGACGGCGAGCAACGCTACAACATCGTCCAGGTAGTGTTGCGGCAGGATGACGTGCCCGATCTGGCAACCTTCACCCGGCACTTCACGGTGGGGAGCGCCTGCGGGGTATGTGGCCGCGCGGGGCTGGATACGCTGCGGGGGCGTGGCTGTACGCCACTGGCCCCGGGGCCTTCGATCCGCCCTGAGGTGATTACAGCGCTGCCGCAGCAACTCCATGCTGCCCAGGGGCTGTTCAGCCGCACGGGAGGGCTGCACGCCGCTGCGCTCTTCGACCCGGCGGGCGCGTTGCTGGCCTCTCGCGAGGACATCGGGCGTCACAATGCCCTGGACAAACTGATTGGCTGGGCGCTCCTCGAAGGGCGCCTGCCGCTGACCAACGGGGTGTTGCTGGTGAGTGGCCGGGCCAGTTACGAGATCGTGCAGAAGGCCCTGGTGGCGGGCATCCCGATTGTGTGCGCCGTTTCGGCGCCGAGCAGCCTGGCGGTGCACCTGGCCCGCGAGTTTGGAATGACCCTGATCGGGTTCATCCGTGGCGCGCGCTTCAACGTCTATGCAGGGGTGGAACGGGTAGACGCGACGAGCGGTTCATCCTGACCTGAACATATGGGGAAACCGGGTTTCCCCACCCCCCTCCCTGGCGGGAGGATGGGGGAGGGCGTAGCCCGCCCACGACGCGCTCGAAGGAGCGTGGGGAAACCGGGTTTCCCCACCCCCCTCCCTGGCGGGAGGATGGGGGAGGGTGTAGCCCGCCCACGACGCGCTCGAAGGAGCGAGGGGAAACCGGGTTTCCCCATACCCCTGCCCGGGGAGGCGGCGCGCGATGCAGCCGCACGGATGTCTGGCGCAAACACAAATGGGAGGGGCGAACCCCTCCCATTCCACTGCGTCTACGCCACGCGATCAGCCGACGTTGATCGTGATCTTGCGCGGCTTCACCTCCTCGGCCTTCGGCACGCGCAGGGTCAGCACGCCGTGCTCCAGGCGGGCCTCGATGGCGTCGCCACGAACCGTGCTCGGCAGAGTGACGGTGCGGCAGAAGCGGCCATAGCGGCGCTCGATGCGATGGTAGTTGCGCTCCTGCTCCTCAACGCTCTTCTTCACCTCACCGCTGATCGAGAGCACACCGTTCTCGATAGTCACATTCAAGTCCTCAGCCTTCATCCCGGGCACGGCCAGCTCAACGATGTAGGCTTCGGGCGTCTCGCTCAGATCGAGTGCGGGCACGAAGCTGCCCTCGCGCGCGGGCGCCATCGGCACGAAGCTCTCCTCAAACAGGCGGTTTACCGCCTCGCGCAGCGTCATCGCCTCCTGGAAGGGATCCCAACGGGTCAGGTTCGTCATCTTGCCACCTCACTTGTGTGTGCGTTACTCTGGCAGTCCATTGCTGCACTTGCAGCGCCTTCGTTCTGGCGCTACTGTAACGCGGAAGTGTTAGATGAACGTCTAACCGATGTTAGAGGGGCGTAATAGCAGACGAGCGCCGCAATGAGCCTGATGTGAACATATAGGGAAACCGGGTTTCCCCACGCCCCTGCCTGCCGGGGCGCCTGGCGCCCCCACAGCGGTTGGAGGACGGGGCCACCGGGTTTCCCCAGACCCCTCCCTGGTGAGAGGGTTTGGGAGGGCGCAGCCCGCCCCTACGGCCCGGGCGGAAACTGGCTTTGTCCCGGCGTCTCGACGCCATCGCCGAGGACAATGCCGCTGTCGGTGATGACGTTACCGTAGGCGTCGGTCACGCGCAGCGTGTAGGGGCCAGGCCCCATATCGCGCCCGACGAAGTAGTTGTAGTCTTGCCGCACCAGCGGCAGCCATTGCCCGGCGGCGTTGCGGTACTCCAGCTTCACAAGCGGGTTGCGGTGGTAGCGCACCTGGATGGCTGTCCACCAGCGGTTGCTGCCCTCTTTGACGTGGTACGCGACATTGCGCCCCAGCTCAGGGCTGATCACGCGCCAGGTGATCGGCACGATGCCCTTCTCAAGAGGCGCGATGCGGGCAAAGGCCTGCGGGCTGAGGTCGAGATGGCCGCGGGTACACACGGCGTCGGGGCACTTGTCAACGATTCACACCACGACGCTGCCCAGTTCTCCGAAGACCTCGACATAGGCTCCGCAGTATACCGCAGCCGGACCGGCGGACGGGTTGCCTTCGGGGTCGGGGTTGCCATAGTCCTGATGGCTGATTGCGGCGACCATCAAATCGCCGGGCGAGGGGCCAAACGAGCAGTTTCCGTCGCCGGTGGCCGCGTAGTACGTTGCGCGCCCGGTGCGCAACTCGTTCTGCGGGCGGGCGCCGGCAGTGACCAGCGGCAGATGGACGGCGTTACGCGGTTGAGCCACGATTGCGGCCAGGCTGCCCAGCGCTGACAGCGCAGCTATCACGAGGAGAACGACACGTAGCGTATGGGGCATTGACGATCTCCCTTAACTCTTTTTAACCACAGCATGCCCCAGTTAAGCACATTTCGGCGGCGCGCGCATGCCGTCCGCCTGGTACCATGGTCCTCTCCAATGCTACAACCGGTCGAGTAGGGGTTCAAAGGGTACGACAGGCGCCCCACGAAGGCTCTCCTCGGGCAGGCGGCAGGCTACGCCCTCCCAAACCTTCCCGGTGGGGAGGGCTTGCCGCCCCATAGGCGGGAGTATGGGGAAACCGGGTTTCCCCGTGTCCCGTCCGCTGGTGGGAGCGGCTGACGCCCCCACAGGCGGGGATGTGGGGAAACCCGGGTTCCCCATGTCCCGACCGCTGGTGGGAGCGGCTGCCACCCCCACCGACAGGGGGATGGGGAAACCCGGTTGCCCCGTGTCCCGACCGCTGGTGGGAGCGGCTGGCGCCCCCACCGGCAGGGGGATGGGGAAACCCGGTTGCCCCATGTCCCGACCGCTGGTGGGAGCGGCTGGCGCCCCCACAGGCGGGGGTGCGGTTCGACAGGCTCACCGCAGGTGGGGAAACCGGGTTTCCCCGTATGTTCACATCAGTGTTTCGAGCCGCGCGATGTACCCTTCGAGCACGGCAAAGGCCCGTTGCACGGGTTCAGGGAAAGCCAGATCCACCCCGGCGTGGCGCAGGATGTCGAGGGGGTAGCGCGAGCTGCCGGCCTTCAGGAAGTCCAGGTAGCGTTCGGCGGCGCCGGGAACGCCGGCCAGCACCCCTTCGGCGAGGGCGTGGGCGCCGGAGATACCGGTGGCGTACTGGTAGGTGTAGAAGTTGGCGTAGAGGTGGGTGGAGAACTGCATCCAGGTCGCGCCGACGCGCTCGCGATCCATAACCACTTCATCGCCGTAGCCCTCGGCGAAGAGGTCGGCCATCAGGGCGATCAGGCTGTCGGCGGTGAGGGCCTCACCCCGTTCAACCCGTTCGTGGATCTCGAGTTCAAAGCGAGCCAAGGTGGGCATAACGAAGAAGTAGCGATGGAAGTTTGAGAGGGCCTCTTCGAGGATGCTGATCTGCGCGTGGCGTTCCTGAAGCCGGGTCAGGAGATGGGCGCGCACGAGGGCCTGGTTGAAGTTCGAGGCAACTTCGGCGAGAAAGAGGCCATAATTGGCATAGACGAAGGGTTGGGTGGCCCGCGTGTAGTAGGAGTGCATCGAGTGGCCCAGTTCGTGGGCCAGGGTGCTGAGGCTGAAGATGTCGTCGTTGTACGACATCATAATGAACGGGTGGGTCCCCGGCGATCCCATCGAGAAGGCGCCAGCGCGTTTGCCCCGGTTGGGGTACACATCCACCCAGCGTTGCTCGGTGAGACCGCGGCGCATCACGGCCACGTACTCCTCACCCAGCGGCCACATCCCATCACAGATCCACGTGACAGCCTGGGGATAAGGCACGTGGAGCGGCGCTGCGGTCAGCGGCGCCTTAATGTCATACACCTGGAGCGCATCCAGCCCCAGAGCCTTGCGGCGCAGGCGCCAGTAGCGGTGCCACACCGGCAGGTGCTGGCGGAAGGTGGCGATCAGGTTGTGAAAGACCTCCAGCGGAATATCGTTGGGCGCCAGGGCGGCTTCGAGCGCCGAGCAGTAGCGCCGCGCGCGGGCGATAAAGACGTTTTGCTTGACCCCCGTGGCCAGGCAACTGGCCTGGGTGTGTTTGAGCGCCAGATGGGCATCGGCGTAGCTTTCCCAGGCGCTGCGGCGCACCTGTCGGTCGGGGTGGGTCAGCAGCGCGTTGATGGTGCCCTGAGCAATCTCGAAGGATTCGCCTTGCGTATCCTGAGCCGGAGCGAAGCGCAGATCGGCATTGGCGAGGATTGCGTGGGTGGCGCTGGCGGCCACGAAAGGTTCGCCGATCTGGCGCAACAACTCCTCGACCTCAGCCGAGCGCACGTGGGCGGCGCGGCGGGCAAGACGCTCGAAGTGGTGCGCATAGTGGGCCAGGCGCGGCTCGCTCCTGGTCCATTCGCGCAGCCGCTCCGCCCCGATGGCGAGCATTTCCGGCTCGCCAAAGGCCAGCGCGGCCCCCAGCCGCGCCGTGAGCGTCGTGGCCCGATCCACGCGAGCCTGGGCCGCCGCGTCGGCGGTGTTGACGGTGTAGAACATGCGGGCGTAGACACCGATCTGCGCCGTGGTGCGGAGCAACTCCTCGGCCAGGGCGAGGTAGTCGGCCAGGGTTGCCGGGCCGTCAGCGAGGCGACCACGGTAGATGGCAAGCTCCTCCATCCGACTGGTGACCCTGCCCACTGCCGCGGCCCAGTCGGCCTCACTGGCGAAGACGCTGGCAGCATCCCAGGTGTATTCAACGGGAATCTCATTGCGCTCAGGGACACGCTGGTGCATCGGGGTAGCTCCGGGCAATCAAAAGGAGATCAGCCAAACCGTGGCTGGCGCTTCTCGCGGAAGGCGGCCACCCCCTCGGTGAAGTCTGGATGGGCCCCGGCGGCCTCCTGGGCCATGGCCTCGTAGTTCAGGGCCGCTTCGAGCGTGGTGTGCTGCGAAAACTCAAGACTGCGCTTGATGAGACTGATGGCCAGGGAGGGACCCCGGGCCAGCTCGGCGGCGAGGTCGCGGGCCGCCTGCGGCAACTCCGCATCGGGCGTCACCCGATTGAGCATGCCCCACTGGAGCGCGGTGGCGGCATCGAGTTCACCGCCGCGGGCTGCCAGTTCAAAGGCGCGGGCCTGGCCGATCAGCCGGGGGAGGGTGTAGGTCATCCCACAATCGGGGATCAGGCCGATGCGGGCAAAAGCCACCACCAGGCGCGCCCCCTCGGCGGCCAGGCGCAGATCGCACGCCAGGGCCAGGCTGAGACCGGCCCCGGCGGCCACGCCATTGATGGCCGCGATCACCGGTTTCGGCAGGGTGCGCAGTTTGGTAACCAGCGGGTTGTAGCTCTGGCGCAGACGCTGGCCGATCAGCGTTGCGGCGCCCTCAGTCGGAAACTCGCGCAGATCCTGACCTGAGCAAAACGCTTTCCCCGCACCGGTGATCACCACGGCACGGACCTCCGGGTCGCGCTCGGCCTGCTGCAGGGCCGCCAGAAGATCGGCGTGCAGGTGCGCGTTCAGCGCGTTGAACACCTCAGGGCGGTTCAACGTCAGGGTTGCAACACGGTCTGAGACCGCGTAGAGGACGGTTGTATCCATATGGGGGTCCCTTCGTTTATTGTGCCAGCCGTCCCTGCGGCCGCGCCGCACACAGACAAGACGAAAACAGGTTTATTTTTGGGAGGGCGCAGCCCTCCCACACCTTCCCCCCTGGAGGAGGGAACCGGGCGCCTCCCCCCGGCGGGGGGAGGCTGGGAGGGGCAGAACGCTGCAAACCCTCCCGATACGGAGGGCCTGCCACCCCGGCAGGCAGAGGCGTGGAGAAACCCGGTTTCTCCTCAACGACCCTGGAACGTTGGCGGACGCTTCTCGATAAAAGCGCGCATGCCTTCCTTCTGGTCCTCGGTATCGAAGAGCAAGTAAAAGTTACGCAGCTCAATCGCCAACCCCTCGCGCAGCGTCGTCTCAGCAGCGGCCCGCACAGCCTCTTTAGCCAGTTGCGCCGCGAGGGGCGCCTTCTCAGCCACCTGGGCAGCCAGGCGCTGCGCTTCCTGGAGAAAGCTCTCCACTGGCGCCAGGCGGTTGACCAGACCATACTGATAGGCCTCCCGGGCCGAGAGCGTCGCGCCGGTGAGGACCAGCTCCATCGCGCGGTAAGGGCCGATGGCGCGCGTGAGGCGCTGGGTGCCGCCTGCACCGGGAATGATCCCGAGGTTGATCTCCGGCTGTCCAAACTGCGCGGTTTCGCTGGCGACGATCATATCGCACATCATCGCCAGTTCGCAGCCGCCGCCTAGCGCATAGCCACTCACCGCGGCGATCAGCGGCTTGCGAAAGGCGGCAATGCGCGCCCACCGCTCGATGGCGCGACTGGTAAGCATGCCCATAGGCGATGCCTCGGCCATCGCCTTGATATCCGCCCCGGCAGCGAAGGCGCGCGGCCCGCCGGTCAGCACCACGACGCGGATCTGCGCATCGGCCTCGCACTGCTCCAGGGCCGCGATCAGCGCGTCAATCAGGGCCGAATTGAGGGCGTTGAGCGCCTTCGGGCGGTTGAGGGTCAGGGTTGCTACGTGACCATCGGTGGTAGAGAGCACCAGTTGCTCGTCGGACATAAAGCCTCCCCTTGGTTCGACCGCACGCTGGCGGCGCGAGCAGGATAGTCCTTATCGTACCTTACGCCGGGTGCTGCGTCAAAAGCTGGGCGTGCGACGCTGTTCACATAAGGTAACCTCCCTTTCTAACCGCGCCTCGCGGTGGGGTGGTCGTGGGAGAGCGCGGGAGGGGCAATGGGTTAGACCGCGCCCCTCCTGGCGCGATGTAGAGCGGACATTGTTCCATCTCGACTGTTGCACAAAATCCACGCATAGTTGATAAAAACACAATTCTACAGCTCGAATATCCCGCTCGCGAAACCTTCAGTTGCAGAAGATTTACCTCTAGTTTACGAAACAGTTATTTCATTTTTTGCGGTTTCCTGTACGATGCCGCTAAACACCACCTGCTCTGAAGCCTGAAGTTCTACCCACACCGGTGTACGATTACACCGGGCTGGAGAGAGTACGCACGACTGCCGAGTCGCTCGGGGTTGGCTGTAGCGTGCAACCCTGCTTTCGCGCACCCTGCGGAGCATCGCATCGGTGCGTGGCAGCACACGTAGCGGCAGCTCAAGCCAGTGCCTGATGGCTGGCAAGCCGTACTGCTGCGTCTGGCGGGTTTGTTCCTACTGAATGTCCGGATGGAAGTTCGCTCGCTCCGGGGATAGAAGGATGGGGTGCTCTCCACACCCCAACTACTATCAGTATGGATTTCGATTGGTGAGCTAGAGGAGTACCATCACGCCAGCGCTCTAAACAACCCATGCTCCACGTGAGGAGGAAGCCACAATGAAAGTGTCGAGGCGCGACTTTCTGAAAGCGACCGGCGTGGTCGCAGGTGGTTTGCTATTACCTACCGGCAGCGCGGCAGCCGCTGCGGCGGGTGCAACAGCAACTATCTTTCCCCTCCACAAGCGTATGGGAGAAGCAACAAGCGTCTGCCCTTACTGTAGTGTGGGATGTGGCGTGCTGGTTGCCACCGATGTCTACGGTCACATCGTTAATACCGAGGGCGACCCGGACAATGTGCATAACCGCGGTACGCTCTGCTCCAAGGCTCAATCGATTACCCAGCTCTCCACTGATCCCAAACGCCTCCGCAAGGTCCTTTATCGCGCCCCCTACAGTACCACCTGGGAAGAAAAATCGTGGGACTGGGCGATCGCCCGGATTGCCAGACGTGTCAAGGCCACTCGTGATGCCACCTTCCGCGAAAAAGACGGTGAGGTGACAGTCAATCGCACGGAGGGCATCGCCTGGTTAGGGGGCGCGGCCAATAATACCGAGGACTGCTACCTTGCCTCCAAATTCGCACGCGCCCTGGGCATTGTATATCTCGAGCATCAGGCACGTCTCTGCCACTCCTCGACCGTGGGTGCTCTGGCGCCAACCTTTGGCCGCGGTGCGATGACCAATCACTGGGTGGACCTCAAGAACAGCGACGTGTTCCTGGTTATTGGGAGCAACCCTGCCGAGAACCACCCCATCTCCTTTCGCTGGATCACCAAAGCGATGGAGGAACGTGGGGCCAGGCTTATCGTTGCTGACCCGCGTTTTACCCGCTCAGCCGCCAGAGCTGATCTCTACGTGCCATTCCGCTCCGGCACCGATATTGCCTTCATCGGCGGGTTGATCAACTACACCATCCAGAACCGGCTCTACAACGAGGAGTACATTAAGGCCTACACCAACGCTCTGACCCTCATCCATCCCGATTACCAGGGGCCTGATGAACTCGATGGGCTGTTTGCGGGATACGATCCGGAAAAACGCACCTATGACCCGGCGACCTGGCAGTATCAGACCGAGAAGGTCAGGGTCAAGGTCAAAGAACGCGACGCCTCCGGCAACGAGGTTGAGGTCGAAAAAGAAGCGACCGTCCCCAAGCAGGCTGCCTCGCTGGAGGACCCCCACACAGTCTTTTCCATCCTGAAGCGCCACTTCGCTCGTTACACTCCTGAGATGGTCGAACGGATCTGCGGGACGCCTCGGGAGCGTTTCCTCGAGGTGGCGCGTATATACTGCGCGACCGGCGCTCCCGACAAGGCCGGGACGATCCTCTATGCAATGGGTACCACCCAGCACACGGTCGGCGCTCAGAATATCCGCGCTTACGCCATCTTGCAGCTCCTGCTTGGTAACATCGGTATTCCAGGTGGGGGGGTGAACGCCCTGCGCGGCGAATCAAACGTCCAGGGTTCGACGGATATGGGCCTGCTCTACCAGGATCTACCCGGGTACCTCGGCCTTCCCACCGTCAAGCAGCCCGATTACCAGACCTTTGTCGCCAAGTACAGCAAGACCAGTTTCTGGGCAAACGGACCACGCTTCTTCAACAGCATGATGAAAGCCTGGTTCGGCGACAAAGCGAACAGTCAGAACAACTTCGCCTACGACTATATTCCCAAGCGCTCCGGCGACTACTCCTTCATGCCGATGTTTGAAGCGCTGCACCAGGGGATCATCAAAGGCATGTTCGTTATGGGCCAGAACCCGTTCGTTAGTGGACCAAACGCCCGCTTCGAACGAGAGGCTTTCGCCAACCTCGACTGGTTGGTCGTTATGGAGCTGTTTGATACCGAGACCGCGTCGTTCTGGCGCGCTCCAGGGGTAAACAGTGCGGCGATTAAGACCGAGGTGTTTCTCCTGCCTGCGGCCGCTGCGATGGAGAAGGCCGGGAGCGTGGTGAACAGTGGGCGCGTCATTCAGTGGCGCAACAAGGTGGCTAACCCGCCCGGGGAGGCGAAGGAAGACATCTGGATCCTTGACCGGATGATGCGGGCCATCAAGGCTGTGTACCAGGGCAGTACTGCCGCCAAAGACCGGCCTATCCTCGACCTGGTGTGGGACTACGGCGATCCGCCCCAGGCCGAGCGGGTAGCCCGTGAGATGAATGGCTATGCGCTGGAGGACGTCAAGGATACCTCGGACAAGGTACTGGTAGCTGCTGGTGGAGTGATGCCCTCGTTCGCCACCATTGCCAGTGCCGCTAACCCCGAGGCCATTGCCTGTGGGGCGTGGATTTACAGCGGCTACTGGGCGCCCGCCGATGATGGCACCGGCGTGGTTATGCCTGCCGCCCGGCGGCGCGGGCAGAACGATCCTGGCGGGGTCGGAACCCACCCCTACTGGGCCTGGACCTGGCCTGCAAACCGGCACATCATCTACAACCGCGCCTCGGCCCGTCCCGATGGCACACCATGGTCGGAAGCCCGGAAGCTGATCTGGTGGGATGCCACCCAGAAGAAGTGGACCGGCTACGATGTGCCCGACTTTCCCATCACCAAGGCGCCGGACGCGCAGGGTAACCCGGCCGGCACCAGCCTGGCTGCTCAATCTGGCACCGACGCCTTCCTCATGAAGCCCGACGGGAAAGCATGGTTGTTTGCGCCGTCTGGCTTGAATGAAGGCCCGCTACCGGAGCACTATGAGCCGCTCGAGGCCCCTGTCGCCAACCCACTCTCGCACACCCAGTTCAATCCTGTGGTCAAGGTGTTCGACACCAACCGCGGCCAGGATATCGGCGACAATGTGGGCGCGCCGGACCGCTTCCCCATCGTCTGTACAACCTTCCGCCTCACCGAACACTGGCAGTCAGGAGCTATGACCCGTTACCTCCCCTGGCCCTCTGAAGCCCAGCCGGGCATGTTCGTCGAGATCTCTAAAGCTCTGGCTGCCGAACGCGGCATTCGCAACGGCGACCTGATTGAGGTTGTGAGCGCACGAGGCGCGATCAAGGCCATAGCGATGGTCACTGCTCGCTGGCAACCGTACACCATTGATGGCCGCCTGGTCCACCACATCGGTATGCCCTGGCATTTCGCGTGGCAAGGCATTGCCCGCGGCGCCAGCGCCAATGATCTCACCCCTCACGTCGGCGATGGTAACACGAACATCCCTGAATACAAGGCCTTCCTGGTCGACGTGCGGAAGCTCTAAAGGAGGTCACGTATGAGCAGACTGGCGATGCTGTTCGATGCATCCAGGTGCATCGGGTGCAAAAGTTGCCAGGTAGCCTGCAAGCAATGGTGGGGCCTGCCGGCCAGTGAGACGACCCAGGTCGGCACGTATGAAAACCCCACCGACCTGGAACCGAACACGTGGGCGCGGGTCACGTTTCACGAGTACGAGGCGAATGGCCAGTTTCAGTGGTTGTTCCTGGCCTGGGGCTGTGTGCATTGTACCCAGGCAGCGTGTGTAGACGTGTGCCCTACCGGCGCCCTCAAGCACAATGCGCTGGGGTTCGTATCGCTCGAGCGCGAGTTGTGCAACGGCTGCGGCTACTGTAGCCAGGCATGTCCGTTCAAGGTGCCGCGGATGGAGACGGTTAACTTGCTGACGGGCGAAGCCCGGGCCTCTAAGTGCACCTTCTGCCAGGATCGCGCGACCAATGGCCTGACTCCCGCCTGTGTTAAGACCTGTCCCCCTGGTGCGCTGGAATGGGGCGAGCGTGATGCGCTGCTCGAAAAGGCCCACGCGCGGGTGGAGTGGTTGCAGAGTCGGGGCTACGACCAGGCTCAGGTGTATGGTGAAACGGAACTCGGCGGCCTGGGGCGACTGTTCGTGCTCACTGCGCCGCCCGAAGCCTATGGCTTGCCCGTCAATCCTCAGTACTCCACTCTGGTGGCGAGCTGGCAGCAGGTCGTTCAGCCCCTGGGTTACCTCGCCGTTGCCGCCACAACTCTCGGCCTGGCCTTCAACTGGCTGGCGACCCGTCGTGCCCGCCTGAGCAACATCGAGGCCGTCGAGCCGGATGCAACTGAGGAAAGTGAGGCATAAAAGCTATGGCCACCTCAACTGCAAGCAAACCTTGCAAAGACCGGCGCCAGGTGCTGGTCATGCGTTTCACGGCTGGCGAACGCGTTGCCCACTGGGTGCACTTCATTGCCTTCACCATCCTCCTGGGTACTGGCATGTTCCTGTACATGCCCGCTCTGCGGCCATTTGCGGTCGGCGAAGCCGGTGAGGCCAGCCGCCTGGCCCATCGCGCAGCGGCAGTCCTCTTCATGGCCGCGCCCCTGGTGTATCTGATCTGGTCGCCGCGCGACTTCTTCTACAGCCTGCGTGAAGCCCTTACCTGGGGACCCGACGACCTGGGCTGGCTACGGGCAGCCTGGGGCTACTACACTCGCGGCGATACCGCTCGCATGCCTCCCCAGGGTAAGTACAACGCCGGTCAGAAGTTCAATGCGCTGACGCAGATCATAACCTTCATCCTGTTCGTAGTCAGTGGCCTGATTATGTGGTTCGGTCGGGGTGTCGTATCGCCGGCGATCTTTGTGGGGAGCGTGATCGTCCACGATCTATCGGTCATCGCCACAGTAGCGCTCTTCATCCTGCACATCTACCTGGTGGCCGTGCATCCTCTGATGCGCGAGTCGATCACGGCGATGTTTGAAGGTACCGTCACTGAAGAATTTGCCCGCGAGCATCACGGCAAGTGGCTGGCCGAACAGGAGCAGGAGCGTGTCTACCGGCGTTGCAGGGACGAGTGACGCTATGCACACGATTGACTATCTTCGTGAGGCGCTGCCTCGGCATCCTGAGTTGCGCGAGACCCTGGAGTTGCACATTGCGCTGCTGGAGGTACGTGCCACGGTTGACCCACCGGCGCCTCCGTCATTGCCCCTTGGCGTGGCGGAGACGAGGCTGGCGCAGGGTGAGCCGCTGCTGAATGCTGTGACCCTGACGCCGAATTGGAACGACCTGGCGCGTATCTTCACAGGGATCTGCAACGCCGCTGCTGCTCATCGTCCTGATGAGGCTGATGCGCTGCGCGAGCTGGCTAAACTGGCCGATAATCCTGACGAATTGCGTGAGGCCATCACGGAGCATCTGGCAAACCGGGCGCACCCGGTACGCCGACCAGCCAGCGCCGTGCCCGGTGGCGCTACACTGTTAGATTTCACTCTTAATCAGACCCTGCACCCGTTCCTCAGCGCCTATGCGCGGGCCTGGCAATCCCTGGCGAGCCGCGAGACGTGGTACCGTTCGTGGTGCCCCATCTGTGGCGGGCCAGCCGATATGGCGGCACTCCTCCCCGCCGGAGGCGCGCGGCAGCTTCTGTGCGCGCGCTGTGATGCTGAGTGGCAGGCGCCCCGGGGTGCATGCCCCTTCTGCAGCGAAACCAGACCGGGCCATCTGGGGTACATAGCCAGCCAGGATGGCGCCTACCGGCTATATACCTGCGACACCTGCCGGCGCTATCTGAAGACAATTGACCTGCGCGAACTGGCCCGTCCGGTCCAGCTTCCCGCCGAGCGTATCCTCACCGTTGGAATGGACCTGATGGCCATCTCGTCGGGCTATCAAAGCGTATGATTGCTACCTGGACCGACCACAATCTGACCTATCTCGAAGTAGGCGATGGCGCCGCAACTCCTGGTCATAAGCCGATCATTCGAGAAACGGTCTGCACCATCTACATCAATGGCCGGAAGTGGGTTGCCCTGCTCTGCACGCCTTCCGATCTCGAGGCCCTGGCCCTGGGCTTCCTGCGCACCGAGGGGCTGATCGACGCCCTGGATGATGTTGTTGACCTCAAGGTCCACCGCCATAGAGAGGCCAGTGTGGCGATCCGTCTCAAGCGGCGTCATATTACGTTGACTCGACGACCACTGTTGCCATCGGCGTGCGTTGGTGGGGTTACCTTTCTGGATCGGATTCAGGCCAGATACCAGTTAGCCGGCGGCCTGCGTCTGACGCCAGCGCAGATCTACGATCAAATGGCCCGTATGCTTGCCCAGACGGCAGACCTCTACAATGATATGGGTGGCTTTCACGTGGCCGCCCTGAGCGATGGGCATACCCTCTTGCTCAGCGCGTACGATGTAGGACGCCACAACGCTGTGGACAGGCTTGCTGGCCTGGGCCTGATGCGCGGGGTTCCTACAGCAGGCGGCGTGCTGCTCATCACCGGTCGGGTTTCGACTGAAATGGTTCACAAGGCTGCCCGACTGGGCATTCCGCTGGTGGCTTCACGCAATTCCCCTACCGAACCAGCCGTTCGCCTGGCCCGCGAATGGGGGATTACCCTCTGCGGCTACGTGCGTGGCCGACGTATGCACCTCTACAGTGCCCCCGAGCGGCTAGGTTTCGACTCCCCGGCAGTGCAGGCTGTTTCATAACCCCGCCTGAGGTGAACATACGGGGAAACCGGGTTTCCCCAGGCCCCTGCCTGAGGGGGCGCCAGCCGCTCCCACCAGCGGTTGGGAAATAGGGAAACCGGGTTTCCCCAACCCCCTCCCTGAGGGGAGGAGCCCGGTTCCCTCCCTCAGCGGGGGAGGGCCAGGGAGGGGGCGGCCCTCCCAGAGATACCCTATGTTCATCGCGGCATACGGAACCCGGGGTTCCCTCCGCTCCTGTTCGCTGGGATGCTAGACGCCCCCAACGGCGGTTGGAGGTTGGGGAAACCGGGTTTCCCCAAACCCCTCCCTGATGGGAGGGTTTGGGAGGGCGTAGCCCTCCCAAGAAAAACCCATGTTCATCTTGTCGTTGTGCGGCGCAGCCGCATGGATGACTGATATGAATCCGGGGAAACCGGGTTTCCCCGGTCCTCTACCTCCCGGAATAGACGCCCTCAGCACCGTGAGGATTGGGAGGAGAGGCGCAGTGGCGCTGCGCCTTATGCGCTAATACACGTAGTGTATGCGCCATCCAGGGCGTGAGCGACGCTGTTCCACCCCAATCGTTGCCAAAGATCTACTCCTGGTTGATAAGGAAATAATTCTATGCCTTGATCTTCTGATTCCTGAACCTTGGAGTTGCGAAAGATTTACTTCCGGTTTACGAAAAAATCACTCCATTTTTTTCCTGGTTCCTGTAGGATGCCGCTAACAACTTCCCTATGTGTTCGAAGGTCCTGTGCCACAACCCACCGGTGTAGCAACGACACCGGGTTGCTAAGGGTGTGCAACAAACACCCTGCCGGGTTGTTCGTGGGCTGGCCATGGTTCGCCTCTGCGCAGCCGGCGCGTTCCATGGTCATCGCGCGGGCGCGGGGTGGAGCGCGTAGAGGGAGACCGGCGTCGCCTTGATGATTGCCAGAGAGGAGTGTGGATGTAGGAAGCGTTCTGGTTTGCTCGTCCCTACCTGTCGTGCGGGCCGGGTTCCAGTACTACAACGAGAGTTTATCCTGGCGAGGGTTGAGAGGGCCGCAAGCCTCCGAATAATCCCCTTCCCGGTGCAGCGCAGCGTCGCCGCGCAAAACGGAGAAACCTCGTTGCGATACTGGTCAGCAGATACGTTGAACGAAAGGATCGCACCGTGGCAAAGGCGTATACGGCGCCGGCGACCGTCGAGTCGCCCAGTAACATCTGGAAAGTGATCATCGCCTCCTCGCTTGGCACGATGATCGAGTGGTACGACTTTTACATTTTCGGGAGTCTCGCGGCGATTATCGCCACGAAGTTCTTCCCGGAGACTAACCCGACGGCGGCCTTCCTCTCCACGCTGGCCACCTTTGGCGCCGGCTTTGCCGCGCGGCCCTTCGGCGCGCTCTTCTTCGGGCGCATCGGCGACCTGGTCGGTCGAAAGTACGCCTTCCTGGTTACGCTGCTGATTATGGGCGGCGCGACCACTCTGATCGGCCTCTTGCCAACTTACCACCAGATTGGCTTGCTGGCGCCGATCATCCTCTTCACCATTCGTATTCTCCAGGGTCTGGCCCTCGGTGGCGAGTATGGCGGCGCAGCCGTCTATGTCGCCGAGCATTCGCCCAGCCATCGGCGCGGCTACTACACCAGCTTTATCCAGACGACCGCTACGCTCGGTCTGTTTGTTTCGCTGGCTGTGATCGTCGGTGTGCGGCTCTCGATGTCGCGGGAAGCCTTCAACGAGTGGGGCTGGCGCATTCCTTTCCTGCTCTCGATCTTCCTGGTGGGTCTGTCGGTGTACATCCGCACGCGCATGAGCGAGTCGCCGTTGTTTGCCAAGCTCAAGGCCCAGGGCAAGACGAGCAAGAGTCCTATCCGCGATAGCTTTGGCAGCAAAGCCCAGTGGAAGACCATTCTGGTGGTGCTGTTTGGCGCCGCTGCCGGTCAGGCGGTGATCTGGTACGTCGGGCAGTTCTATGCCCTCTACTTCCTGCAGTCCGCGCTCAAGGTCGAGTTCGTCAAGGCCAATGTGATCGTTGCCGTCGCTCTGGCCTTCGGGTTGCCGCTGTTCATCTTCTTCGGCTGGCTCTCCGATCGCATCGGTCGCAAGAAGGTGATGATGGCCGGGAACCTCCTCGGCGCCCTGGCGCTCTATCCTACTTACAAGGCGCTGCACTACTTCGCCGGCCCGATCACCCCGGCGGTGATGGAGGGCGACAAGGTGGTGACCCCCGCGGTGGCCGCCAGCGCCAATCCGGTAATGCTGACCATCCTGATCTTCACGTTGCTGATCTGGGTGGGTATGGTCTACGGGCCAATCGCAGCCTTCCTGGTCGAAGCCTTCCCCGCCCGTATTCGCTACACCTCGGTGTCACTGCCCTACCACGTGGCCAACGGCTACTTCGGTGGCTTCCTGCCGCTGATCGGCGCCTCGCTGGTTGCCGCAACCGGTAATATCTACAGTGGTCTGATCTGGCCGATCGCAATTGCCCTGATGACCTTCGTGGTCGGCTCGATCTTCCTCAGAGAGACCGCGGGCAAGATGGCCGATGACGAGGTCGAGTTGCACCCCGCGCGCAACGAGATGGAAACCTCGCAGGCCGGCTAGCGACCTGGCCTGGTGATCCGGGTCAACCCCGCGGGGAGGGACGGCGCGTGAGCGTGGTCCTCCCCGCGGCAAACTTCCGGGGGATGGGAAACCGCCGTTTCCCATCCCTTTGCCTATGCAGGGGAACCGGGCGAGAAGCGCCCAGGGCTGCAAAGGGTTTCACCTGCGCTGGAATGGGCTTCCTGGTGCGGCAATACGCTTAAATCCGCCAACGAACGAATGGGAAACGAATAAACGAATGCGAACGGTGTGCCTGACTCTTCCAGGGAGGCGCGCCAAACCAGCAGCCGCGCGAGTACGAGCGCCTGATCCTCGCATGCCGTGAACGCGATGGTCTCGTGATACGCTTTGAAGCACCCCGGGCGCCCCGGGTGTTTGTGCGCGCCGCGGGCGGGGGCACGGGGCACTTGACCGGGCAAGGGCATAGCTGGCTCGATGCCGGTGTTTGTGCGCGCCGCGGGCGGGGGCGCGGGGCAGCCGGGGCGCCCCGGGTATTTGTGCGCGCCGCGGGCGGGGGCGCGGGGCAGCCGGGGCGCCCCGGGTATTTGTGCGCGCCGCGGGCGGGGGCGCGGGGCAGCCGGGGCGCCCCGGGTGTTTGTGCGCGCCGCAGGCGACAAAATCCCAAAACTGTCGCATAATTAAAAAAGAACAGAACATCAAAACAAGGAAAGACATTCAGACCAATGGCTGTTGACCAACGCGAATACCGTACCACAATGGGCCTGTTTGCCACCGGAGTGACCGTCATCACCGCGCGGGCCGGTGAGGAGACCCGCGGCATGACCGCCAATGCGGTGACCTCGGTTTCGCTCGATCCGCTGCTGCTCCTGGTATGCGTGGATCGCCGGGCGCGGATGGCCCGGGTCATCGTCGAAGCGGAGCGTTTTGCGGTTAATATTTTGCGCGCCGATCAGGAGGCCCTGTCGCGTCACTTTGCCGGGCGCCCGGACGCTGCGCTCGAGCCGCGCTTTGCCGAGCTGGCAGGCGCGCCGGTGCTCGAGGAGAGTATGGCCGCACTGGTCTGCGCAGTGGAGCGGGTGCTCGACGGCGGCGATCACCTGATCGTCATCGGGCGAGTGGAGGCCCTACGGCGCGCCGATGAGGGCGCCGCACCACTGATCTACTACCGTGGATCGTATCGCAGCCTGGCGGCCTGAGGTGAACATACGGGGAAACCGGGTTTCCCCATCCCCCTACCTGTGGGGCGCCTGGCGCCTCCAACGGCAGTTGGGGTGTAGGGAAACCGGGTTCCCCCGCGCCTCTGCCTGCTGGGCTGCCAGGCGCCCCCACCACCAGTTGGGGGATGGGGCAACCGGGTTTCCCCATCCCTCTGCCCGAGGTGGGCATTTGCCACCGCGATCGGGCAGGGCAATTGGTCTTGTGCTGGTAATAAGCGCCTGGTACGATTTACGTAACGTTACAACCAGTCTTACCTCCCGCGGAGCCGTCCTATGATCGGTCGCTGTTTTCTCTCGCTGGTCCTCGGCTTCGTCCTCAGCACCTTCAGCCTCACCTTACTCCCTGACCTGGGTCGTATTGCCGGGCCGCTGGTTTGCACAGGGACCCTCGAGCCCGGTCCGCGCGTTCATGGTCTGCACTACCGTTGTATTACCGATGAGGGCCAGGCTTTCACCGTGGCTCCGGATCAGGTGGCGTTTCGCGCCATCCCGCTTACCGCTGCGGCTCTAACGATCCCCGCGTATGTGCTGCTGCGCAAGCGCGAAGCTGAGGCGCGTCGAGCGGAACAGGCCGCAGAAGCGGATCTGGCGAAGGCTGTGCCTGCCCGCGCCGAGGTTCTGCGCGTTATGCAGAATGCCAATCTGAAGCGCCAGATCCTGCTGCGCGCCGCCGAACTCAAGCTGGTGCTCTGGGTGCAACCGCCCAATGGTCGCCCCTACGAGGCGCAGGTGGCCTGGATTGTCGAGGAGGACGGCCTCGCGTGGATGCGTATCGGCGCCGTGGTGCCGGTGCGGATTAATCCGCTTCGCCCTCAGAAGGTCTATCCTGCCCAGCCCTGGGCGCACTATGCGTGGTGGGGCTGAGAGGAAACCGGTTTGTCCCATATTCATAGGTAGAGACGCAGCGCCGCTGCGTCGCTACGCTCAAACCTTCACCCCAGGGAGGGGCGCGGGGAAACGATGCGTGGAGGGGCTGAGGGGAAACCGGTTTGTCCCATATTCATAGGTAGAGACGCAGCGCCGCTGCGTCGCTACGCTCAAACCTTCACCCCAGGGAGGGGGATGGGAAAACCCGGCTTCCCCATCGCCCAACCGCTGGTGGGAGCGGCTGGCACCCCCACAGGGAGGGGGATGGGGAAACCCGGTTTCCCCATTGCCCAACCGCTGGTGGGAGCGGCTGGCGCCCCCACAGGCAGGGGCCTGGGGAAACCCGGTTTCCCCGTATGTTCACCTCAGTGCCGCTGAACATCTCCCAGAACTGAAAGCACGATTCGTATGAACGCCAGCTATCCCTTCGGGCTCTGGCCGAGTCCTTTCACGCCGCGCGCGATGACCACTGCGCTGCGGTTCGACGATGTGCAGTGGGACAGCGACGGGCGACATGTCGTCTGGCTCGAGTCGCGGGACGGTCGTGGCAGTCTCTGGTGTGCCGATACTGCCACCGATGAGGCGCCCCGTGAGTTGACGCCCGGCGATCTCAGTGTGCGTGGCCGTGTTGGCTACGGTGGCGGTGAGTTCTCCGTCAGCGGCGGCACGGTCTTTTTTGCCGAGGCAAGCTCGGGGCGGCTCTTTCGCCAGAGCCTGGCCGGAGGCCGCCCGCGTCCCGTTACACCGGCTTTTGGCGCCGCTGCTGCGCCGGCCTGCTCCCCCGATGGCCGCTGGTTGCTCTTTGTTCATACCTATGAGGATGAGGATTGCGTCGCCCTGGTTGACGCCGAGGGACGCCAGTGGCCTCAGCGGTTGCTGACCGGTCACGATTTCTACATGTGGCCGGTCTGGCATCCCTCTGGTGATCAGGTTGCCTGCGTCGCCTGGGATCACCCGCGCATGCCCTGGGATGGCAGTCTGCTGTACCTGGCCAGGCTCGACCGCTCCGGCCCCACCCCTGTTGTCCAGGCTGTCGAGCAGATCGCTGGCGGTCCGGCGACGAGCATCTTTCAGCCTGCCTTTTCGCCCGACGGGCGCTTTCTGGCCTACGTCTCCGACGCTGATGGCTGGTGGCACATCTACCTGCACGACCTGGCGACTGCTGCCCAGCGCCGCCTCACCAGCGGCGCCGCTGAGCACGGCCAGCCCGCCTGGGCCCAGGGGATGCGCACGCTGGCCTGGTCGCGCGGCGGGCACCGGATCTACTACCTGCGAAACGAGGGCGGCCAGCGGCGTGTCTTTGTGCAACCGGTTGATGGTGGCCCGGCGCAGAGTCTGAGTGACGGCGAGGGCTACACCTGGTTCGTGCAGCCGGCTGCCTCGGCTACGGCTGATGCCGTGGTGGGCATCGCCTCGGCGCCGACTATCCCCCCGCGGGTGCTGGTGGCCGACGGCCAGCGGACGCGGGTGCTGCGGCGCAGCGCCGGTGAGCTGATCCCGGCGGCGCAACTGGCCGGCGCCCTGCCAGTCACCTGGCCCGCCCCCGGCACGGAGACGGTCTACGGCATTCTCTACCTGCCGCCGGGGTATGTGCCAGGCGGGCCTGGTCCCCGTCCCCCGGCAATTGTCCGTGTCCACGGCGGGCCGACGGGCCAGGCGGTGCTGAGCTACGGCACCGAGGTGCAGTTTCTGGCGACCCGCGGCTATGTTGTGCTGGAGGTGAACTTCCGCGGCAGCACCGGCTACGGGCGCACCTATGCCCAGGCCCTGCGTGAACAGTGGGGGGTGCTCGATGTCGCCGATGCGGTGGCCGCGGCGCGCTACCTGGACTCGGCAGGCATCGCCGACCCGGAGCGGATCGTGGTGATGGGCGGCAGTTCTGGCGGCTACACGGTGCTGGAGGCCTTGAGCCAGGCGCCGGGCGTGTTCCGGGCAGGGGTCTGCCTCTACGCCGTGACTGATCTCTTCAGTCTTGCCGCGGAGACCCACAAGTTTGAGGCCCACTACACCGACTGGCTGGTCGGGCCGCTGCCCGCGGCGGCTGCGCGCTACCGCGAGCGCTCGCCGCTCTTTCACGCTGAAAAGATCAACGCGCCCCTGGCGATCTTCCAGGGCGAAGAAGACCGCGTGGTGCCACCGGCTCAGGCCGAAGCCATCGTTGCCGCCCTGCGGCGCCGGGGAGTGCCCCACGTCTACCATCTCTTCCCCGGCGAAGGTCACGGCTGGCGCCGCGCCGAGACGATCGAGCGTTACTACACGGCTCTCGAGGCTTTCTTGCGGCAGTATGTGGTGTTTGCGTGACCCGGAGTTCAGGGCGGGCGTCAGGCCGGACGCATTTGCCGACCCGCCTGCCGCCTCCGTGTCCGCGACGGGGGCGCCTGCCTTGGCCCTATCCTGATCACGGCGACTGCGTGTACTCGCAGATCATCGCCGGCTGGCCAAGCACGAAGACCCGGTGGCGCGGGCCGGGGCGCAGGGAGCGAGCTGCGCCGGTACGGGCGGATTCCAGCAGTCGTGCGTCGCCCACCAGGACCACCAGGCGCCCGCCGGGGCGGAGGACGCGGGCAATTTCGGCCATCACCTCCCGGTAAAGCTCGGGCAACCCGCTCGGATCGCCAATCTGCTTGCCGAAGGGCAGGTTGACCGCCACCTTGTCCACGCTCCGATCCTCCAGCGGCAGCCGGCGCGCGTCCCAGCGGCTGGTGACGACCCGACCGCCCACTCCGCGCAGATTGGCGCGCATGGCATCAACCGCTGCGTCGCTGATGTCACCGCCGTGCAACTCGGCAAAGGGACCGGCGGCAGCCCGCTCGACCAGCAGGGTGCCGGCGCCGGCCATCGGGTCGAGAAACACATCGTCGGGCGCGGGGTGAGTGAGCGCGACCATAGCCGCAGCGAGTGCCGGGCGCAACGAGGCGGGCAGGTGGCGGAGTTTGCCCCGCTGGCGCATAGAGGCGTCGGAGAGCCGAGTGGCGCAGAGCAGCTCCTGGTCCACCAGCGTGGCCCAGACCTCCATATCTTCCCCTTCTTCAACCGGGCGCCAGGGACCGGGCCACCCGTCTCTGACGGCATCGGCAACGGCGCGCCCCACATCGCGGCGCAGGTACTGCTGACGCCCGACGGTGCGAGCGATCACGCGGAAGGTGCCGTGGCCCGTGCGCGCTCCGCTCACCCGTCGCCAGGCGTTAAGGGCCGGGCCGGCGCTTTCTGAGGAGCGCACTGCGGCGTAGATCTGCCGCAGCCCGCGTTCATCGGCAGCGACACGAAAGGCCCGCGCGGCCACTACGAACACATCCTCGACGGTGCGCAGACTCAGCAGCGGCTTCGGGCCGCCCTGGTGATCAAGCAGCACAATGTCGTCGCGCCCCGGCACCGCTTTGATCCCCGCCAGGCGCGGCGGAGCCGGCGCAGGTACACGCGACAGCACCTCTTCTGCCTCGCGCCAGGCGAGCATCCCCAGACCCGGTACAGTTTGCAAGGCGTAGAGCATAGTCCATTCACGTTTCTGCGATGAATATGGGGAAACCGGGTTTCCCCACCTGCGGTGAGCCTGTCGAACCGCACCCCGGCCTGCCGGGGCGCCGGGCGCCCCCAACACCGGTTGGGGAATGGGGAAACCGGATTTCCCTATCCCGGCCTGCCGGGGCGCCGGGCGCCCCCAACACCGGTTGGGGAACGGGGAAACCGGGTTTGCCCATCCCCCTCCCTGAGGGGTAAGGTTGGGGAGGGCGCAGCTTAGTGTGCGGCGCAGCCGCACTGACCCGAAGGCGGATACCCGGGCGACGTTGCCGGAGGCGCCATTCAGCTCGTCACGTAGGCCAGCAGCAGATGGTAGAGTTCGACCAGACTCTCGATGCTCACCCACTCTTCATCTGAATGAAGGCCCGCGCCGACCGGCCCGACGCAGACCGCGGGAATGCCCGCGCTGGTGTAGTAGCGCGCGTCGGTGGCGTAGTGCTCACGAAAGAGCTGCGGCGGACGCCCCAGGCGCCGCTCGAGCAGGCTTGCCAGCCGCGCCACCGCGGGATGCGCGGGGTCGGTGTACAGCGCCGCGCCGGTCTCAACCACCACTGGCGTTGCGGTAGGAAAACACTCCGTGAGCGCGGCGAGCACCGCGTCGGGGGTTTCATCGGCGGTGTAGCGAATATCAAACGTGACCGAGGCGGAGGCAGGCACCTGATTGCGCGACCCGGCGCCCGCCTGGAGCGCGGTCGGGGTGACGCTGGTGCGCCACTCATCGGGGCCGGCGGGTGGAGGATAGCGCGCCTCAACCGCCAGGATGCCGCGCACGAGGTCGCCGATGGGATTGTGGCCCTCCCAGGGGTGCGAGCCGTGGGCCGGGCTGCCGGGGAGCGCCAGTTCGACCCACATGCAGCCCTTGTGCGCGTAGAGGATCCCCAGGTCGGTCGGCTCAAGGCAGAGCATCATCGCGCAGCGCCACCCTTCGGCGAGGAGGCGGCCCGTGCCCGCAGCGCCGCCGATCTCCTCATCGCTGACAAACTGAAACCCCACATCGGGCCGCTCAGAAAGCGCCGCCAGGTCGCGCAGCAGGCGCAGCATCACCGCGCAACTGCCCTTCATATCCTGGCTGCCCCGGCCGTAGATCCGTCCGTCGCGCACCTGCGGAACAAACTGCTCCGGCCGGCCCACAACCACGTCCAGGTGGCCATTCAACATCAGCGCGGGGGTGCGCGTCTCGCGCAGGGTTGCAACGATGGCCGGCTTGCCGCCAGACTCGCTACGTTCAACGATAAGGCCAGGGATCGCCGCCAGATAGGCGGCCACATAGTCCATGCAGGCCACAAGCTGATCGGGCCGGTCGGCGGTCGACTCGAAGCGCACCAGATCGGTGGTCAGCGCAACAAGCTCATCGCGGAGGGGGCGATCCATGGAGACTCCTCACGCAGGCGAATACGTTGATAATCTATTGTACCATCCGGGCTGAGGTGAACATAGCCCGCGCGCGGGAGGGTTTGGGAGTAGAGGCGCAGCGCCGCTGCGCCTCTACGGGTTTTATACCATTTTGGATTTTAGATTTTGGATTGTGGATTGCCACGCTGGGCAGCACAACGCCTGAAATCGCTTCAGGC
>OGCI01000773.1_pt1 | contig 32224 bp, 37 predicted proteins | sample 1570021 | NCBI WGS metagenome assembly OGCI01 (sample SAMN06264664, study PRJEB24512) | hot springs metagenome | isolation source: Hot spring water | place: South Africa: Tshipise | collected 2015-06-21 | reverse complement strand
CAACTCTCTTATAGATTGTGCGCAAGCAACCACGAATACTAGGCTTGCTATAGTGCTAACAACACAGCGTATCATACGGTACAAGATTATACCTGCGAAAAGCGATACAAGGGCTATCCAAGCGAAGGTCAGATGCAGGGCTTGCGCTACTCAAACAGCTCCCGCACACGCACTTCAAACCCCGGCAACAGCGTCTCGCTCCTCAGCAGGTCGTCTGCTCCCAACACCTCCACCTGCAACAAGCCCGTGTAGCGATACACCTGCTGGGTCTCAGGGAACAGAAGCCACACCTCCTTCGCCCCCGCCTCAAAATACTCTCGCAGTTTATCGTGCAGGTTGGCAAGGTTCTCGGAGGGCGACACAATCTCCACAGCCAAGTCGGGCGCGCCGTCGATGAACCCCACGGGCGGTTCGCCCCCAGGCAGGCGTTCCCTGTCCATCACCGACAGGTCGGGGCTGCGGATGTTGCCCTGTGCCATCCGAAAGCCCGTGCTAGAACCGAAGGAGACCATTTGCTGTGGGATGTAGGGCGCAATCCGCGAATACAATCGATGCTCTAACCATCCGTGTCGTCCACCTGTGGGCACTTCTTGGAGCCTCCCGTTGACCAGTTCGTATTTGCGTCCGGTGTCGGGCAGGCTCAGCAGGTCTGCTTCGGTGAGCCGTCGCCGACGCTTGGGTTTAGAGCCTGTCGTTGTGCGTGAGACTGACATCTCATTAGTATTGTACCTCTGGCGGTGGGTGCTAAAAGTCAATATCTCAGTGAGGGTGTTTGAAAAATCACGGGGATCGCGGGCGTCCTGCCCGCTAATCGTGGGTTGGGTATTCTTGCCCAAGCAGTTCTCAACGACCGTGCAGGCGAGACGCCTGCGCTCTCAGCGGACTCATCCTGTTTTCACGGACAGGATGCTCGTGCCACGATTTTAGGAACACCCTTATATCTCACTCACCACTTGGCACCTATCGCCTTGAGGCACTCTAGTGCGTTTGCGACCGCCTCGCGCCCGTCGTGCCCATCGCAGGGTAGCGGGTCGCCATAAAGCACGGCGCGGGCGAACGCACAGAGTTCGTGGGTGTAGGGGTCAGGTAGTCCAATCTGCTCTGCGGTGAGTGTTTGCTCCTCGCCTTGGTGTGTGCGGTAGTGGATTTCACTGCCAAACCCTGCGAAGTGGATGACGCCCTCCGTGCCGAGGATGCGTATTGTATACTCGCCTGCGGGGTCGATGATGCTGGCTTCTATCTGCCCTGTGGCGCCGCTTTCGAACTCCAGTTGAGCGTGCCAGCACTGGATGAAGGCAGGTTCAGGCAAGGGCTGGCGTCCCTGAGCGCACACCACCCGGTAGTTGCCCCCAACCCAGCGCAGGTAATCCAACTCGTGCACATTGATTTCAAGGAGCGCGCCTCCGCTTTTTGTGGGGTCGGCGCGCCACCCCGTGCTGAACAGGCGTGCCGAGTGCTCCATTCGTCGCACGCTGAAGTGGACTGGCTCGCCTATCACGCCCTGATGGAGCCACTGCTGGCTCTGCCAGAAGAGAGGGAACAGCCGAAGCACTTGCCCCACCATCAGCACGCGCTGATTTTGGCGAGCCGACTCCAGCATCGCATCACAATCTTCTAATGTAGGCGCCATCGGCTTTTCACAAAACACATGTTTGCCATGCTCCAGCGCCTGTAGGCAGAGCTCGGCGTGGGTGTAGGGCGGTGTGGCAATCAGCACCGCTTCTACCTCTGGCTTATCCCATACCGCTTGGAGCTGGGCGTAGTAGGGCATATCCAGTTCCTGAGCCAAGCGCGAGGCGCTGTCGTAGTCGGGGTCGTAGAGTGCCACCAGCTCGATTGCCTCGCACTGGCGCGCTTGCTTCGCCAAATAGCGTCCTATTCCGCCCGTACCCAGCAGTGCCGTTTTCAGTGCCATCGCAGGACAAGTTTCGCCAGAGGTGCTACAACACCTACTCTTCCATCACCACGCGCAAGCCGACGAAGGGGGCATCAGACAGCCACCATCGACTCTTGGGATACTGGGGGTCGGTCATATTCCAGCTGGGGTCTTGGTAGGAGCGTGCCCCTGGATGAACCTCTTCTGCGGGGTCTTGAAACGAACCACCGCAGGCTACAGGCTTGCCATCCATTCCCTGACACCACTCTTTCACATTCCCAAGGATGTCGAAAATACCCCAAGGATTGGGTTGTTTCCGAGCGACCTTGTGGGGCTTGTTGTCGGCGTTAGCGCTGTACCAGGCGTATTTGTTCAGCTCTTCGGGGCTGAAGGGTTCGCGTTTCCAGCGTCCGCCTGCTTGCGCCACATACTCCCATTCGGCTTCGGTGGGCAATCGGAACTTCTTGCCCGTCATTCGGCTGAGCCATTCGCAATAGCGCGTGGCGCCCATGTAGGTCATACCGATGGCAGGGTTCCCCTCGTAGCCGAAGCCTCGATCAATCGCACCGTAGGGCTTGCTGGGTTTGGCAATCGCATCGGCTTCACGCTCCTTCTCAGTGGACTTGATGTCGCTGTTGAAGGCGTAGGTGCCATATTCGTCCCAAGTGACCTCAGTGCGCCCTATCCAGAAGCCCTTGACCTCTACGGTGGTCATCTTGCTGGGGGCTTCGGGGTCAGGGAGTTCAATCGTGCCGGGAGGGATGTACACCAGTTCAAACTCCACGGTGGTGCCGGGGATGCGTACCGTTTGGGTTTTGGGTTGTTGGGATACTACAGGAACCGCAATAAACATCAACGCTAATACAATCAAAAGGGTATTAGTTCTCATCGCTGACTACCTCTGATTTTGACATAGACTCAAGAACGACTTTCTCATTCGTAGGGCTGACAATCTCCACATCGGCTATGTTGCGGTGCTTTTTGTTGGCAGTTCTCATTTGGCATAGAGGTACGAGCTTTCCTTCTAAGTAGCCGCGTTCGTCCAAAACCTGCAAGAAGCTGTGAACAGCGATTTCGAGCAATCTCGCTGAGTAGGTAGACCCACTTATGTGCTGTTTTATAATCGGGGGCAACTGACTGGGAGACAGACTCGGCGTAGCCAATAACTGCTCGAGCGCTTTCAGGGTGGTTTCAACAGATTTAGAGAATTCCTGAGTACGATTGAACAAACACGCCAAAACATACTTCAGCGCACTAAAAGGCTCTAGTTGTCTGCTCTCAACTCTGTCGACCAGCTCAAGCCAGGTATCCCTGACCCCACGAATACTGGCTTTGTAAAACCGCGTGTAGGGGTAGTTCTCTGCAAGGGTGCGCGTCATAAACACACCATCAGCGTTCACAGACAAAAGATTGTACTTTCTTAATACGGGCGTAATGAACTGGCTATCGATGGAGCGCATTGATATACCCTCAATCCACGAGAATTGACTCGAGCCTCCTTTATGTAGGCGTATCGATTGGTCTTGTGCGAGGCTCTTCACGACCAATTGAACGACAAAAAGTCCCACCACCGCGCGTCCATACTCACTATTGAAAGCGTTCACAAGATTGTTTATAAACTCGGTGTCGTTTTCGGAGAGTGGACTGAGTAGGGCTGGGTCTCGTGAGACCTCAACAACCAAATTTTCAAACCATCCGCTACTCAGATTCTCCTTGATGTGTTTGTATCGCTGGAGGGCGCTTGGAGCTTGTTTCCCCTCAGCGAAAACCTCCACAGATCCGTCTTCATGAACCAACATCGAGCGGTCGCTATATATTTTCAAATGAGGCTCTTCTCGCATAAGCTATAGGTAGAATTCCACCGCATCAGGACTAACCGATGTATTTTCAAGACGCTCATTAGCAATTTCACAATAGTCGGGATTGATTTCAATGCCGAGATAGTGTCTCGCCATTCGCTTTGCAACAACAGAGGTCGTTCCCGACCCCAAGAACGGGTCCAAAACCACATCGCCGGGCTGGGTGGTTAGCTTGAGCAGTTCTTGAACAAGGTACTCTGGATAAACTGCAGGGTGCTTCAGAGATTTCAGCGAGAGAATAGGGCATTCAATCACATCACGCCGTATAGCACGGTCATACATTTTTATCACGGTGAATCCTTTTGACTTAAGATGGCTCTTTCGCCCGCCCTCGTGCCCACCGTAGGCTTCGGAATGTATTCCGCGTATCTTCACGCGAAACGAAGCAATCTCTCCTTGCTTGACTTCCTGAATCGCTTGGATGATTTCTTTGCGTGCCAAGCTTTTCTGCTCAGGTGTGAGTTCGGACTGCTTTATGAGTTCCAAGTATCGTTTGCCAATGTTGTCCCCTCCTTTGACCCGCTTCCGCGCAACATCCCTGTGTGAACAAAATTGGTCATAGAAGTACTTATATTCACTGGTCTTCACGAAATGAAATATCGGCTCGGTACTGCTCACTAAACGCCTCTTGTACTGGCGAGGCTCAGGATTCGGTTTGACCCAAGTAATCACATTAATCAGCTTCGCTCCTGTGGCTTGTGTCAAACGGTGCGCGAACAGGTAGGGTACAAGCAAGAGCGACCCCTCTTCGTATTTATCACCCAAGTTCACGAAGAGGCTCCCAGTAGGCTTGAGGAGTTCAAGGCATCTCCGAAATATAGAAACTAAGTTCTCGATGTAGTCCTCCAACGCCTCTTCGTTTCCTATCAGCGTGGTTTCCACTCCGTATTCTCGTTGGCGATAGTAAGGTGGGCTGGTGATGATAGCATCGATAGTGTTCTCGGGGATTTTTGCCAGTATATCTTTACAGTCTCCGCAGATGACCCTATCGACAAAAGGCTCAAGAGGGGGCTCTACCTGAATCCCATTTGTAGAGTGGGACTCAGAGGGACAAGACTGGCTCGCTTCTGCCTCCCACATCGATAAGCTTAACTGGCGCTCGCAGATGTACCCCACTGTTTCACCGTTGAGAGAAAAATCATCGCTATGCTCGGTTTCTGATAGCAAACCGTACTCTACCTCGCCGAGTCCCCTCTGAGAACGCTCCTGCATACAAGCGATTATACCTCCCTCAGAATAGGCTTAGTTGTTCCTCACCCTCAGGTTGGATGGGCTGTTGCTCTTCTTGTTTGCGTCGGAGTTCAATCACCTTTTGGCGTGCTGATTGTAGGTCGCTCACGAGGGACTGGTAGGCACGCTCGTAGGCTTCACCCGCTTGCCGTAGGATGTAGGCAGGATGGAGCGCTGCAATCACGGCAGGCGCCCACTTGGAGGCAAACCACTGTCCACGCTCCTGCATCATCTTGAAGTTCTTATGGATAAGGGTGGATGCAGAAGGCGCACCTAAGCACACTATCACCAGCGGACGGATAATCGTGAGCTGGGCATCCAGCCACGGCAAGCAGGCTTGAATCTCCTCTTGAGTGGGCGGGCGATTGCGAACACGCCCGTTTTCTATGATGAACGCACGGCACTTAACCACATTGCAGATGTACACATGGCGCCGTGCCATGCCCGCATCGCGCAGTGCCTTGTCCAGCAGGGCGCCCGCACGCCCCACAAACGGGCGTCCTGTGGCGTCCTCTTGCTCGCCAGGTCCCTCGCCCACAATCACTAGAGGGGAACGCGGGTTGCCCTCCCCGAACACGACCTGCGTGCGTGTCTGCGATAGGTGGCAGTGGGTGCAGACGCGCGCACGCTCGGCGACTTCCGCCAACAGCTCTTCAACGGGGCGCTCTTCCATCGGCACGCACCTCCTGCAAAGCGCTTGCCAGGCGTTGGTAGGTCTGTTCCAGCGACTCGGGCAACACACGCACCTCGCCAATCGTGGTCATAAAGTTCGTGTCGCCATACCAGCGGGGCACAATATGCATATGCAGGTGCTCCTCAATCCCTGCCCCTGCTGAGCGACCCAAGTTGAAGCCAATATTGAATCCATCGGGGCGATAGGTGCGCTCCAGAGCCGACACACACTGCTGAGCGAGCTGGAACAGGTCTAAACTCTCTTCCGCGCTGAGGCGGGTGAAGTCGCTCGTGTGGCGGTAGGGCACGACCATCAAGTGCCCACTGGTGTAGGGATACAGGTTCAAAATGGCGTAGCAGAGCTCCGAGCGGGCGACGATGAGGTTCTCGGCGTCGTTCGCCTCGGCGGGCTTGTTGCAAAAGATACAGCCCTCACTTGGCTGGTTGGCGGTGGATACATACTGCATCCGCCACGGCGCCCACAGTCGCTCGCTCATAATCGGATTATACCCCTGCTCTTAGTGGGCGATGTGGTGAGCACGCACCTCACGCACCACCGTCACCTTGACTTGTCCCGGGTACTCCAGCTCCGACTGGATTTTGTGGGCAATCTCACGGGCGAGCTGATGGGCGCGCAGGTCGTCCACCTCGTTCGGTTTGACCAGCACGCGCACCTCACGCCCCGCTTGGATGGCGTACACCTTCTCCACGCCCTCAAAGCTGGTGGCAATGCGCTCCAAGTCTTGCATGCGCTTGAGGAACTGCTGGAGCGACTCGCGCCGAGCGCCAGGGCGCGCCGCAGAGATGGAGTCGGCGATAATCACCACATGGGCTTCCAAGCCGAGCGGTTCGATATCGTAGTGGTGGGCGCCCACAGCGTTGCACACAATCTCGCTCTCGCCGTATCGGCGTAGGAAGTCCATCCCTACCAGAGCGTGCGGACCGTCGTTAGAGTTCTCTAAGGCTTTGCCGATGTCGTGCAGGAGCGCAGCGCGCTTCACGAGGCGCGTGTCCATCCCCAGCTCCGAAGCGATGAGACCTGCCAGCATCGCCACCTCGATGGAGTGGTCTAACACATTTTGGGCGTAGCTGGTGCGGTAGCGCAGTTTGCCCAGCGTGCGCACGATTTCGGGGTGCATCCCAGTCAGCCCTACCTGCAGCACGGCTTCCTCGCCCGCCTGCCACACACGCCGTTCGACCTCCGCTTTGGCGCGTTCGTACTCTTCTTCAATTCGTGCGGGGTGGATACGCCCGTCCTCGATGAGGCGGGTGAGGGTAATGCGTGCGATCTCTCGGCGCACGGGTTCAAACGAGGAGAGTGTGACCGCCTCAGGCGTCTCGTCGATAATCAAATCAACGCCCGTCACATGTTCAAAGTGGCGGATGTTGCGTCCCTCGCGCCCGATGATACGCCCTTTCATATCCTCGTTGGGCAGATGGATGACCGTGATGGTGTTTTGGGCGACATGGTCCACCACACAGCGCTGAATCGTATCCAGGATAATCATTCGGGCGCGCCGCTCGGCGTCGCGTCGAGCCTCCTCTTCAATCTGCTTGGCGAGGAGGGTCGCTTCGTGCTCGATTTCGTCGCGCACCTCTCTCAACAGGATTTCGCGCGCTTGGTCGGCGCTCATTCCGCCGATTCGTTCCAGCTCAAAGCGACGCTGAGCGAGCACCTCGCGCAGTTCGCCTTGCTTCTTAGTTAGCAGAGCCTCGCGTTCCATCAGCGTATGCTCTTTCTGCTCCAACAGTTCAAAGCGGTGTTCCAGCAGTTCCTCACGCTGGAGCAGTCGCTGTTCCAGTCGGAGGATTTCGGTGCGTTTCTCGCGGGCTTCTTGCTCTGCCTGTTCGATGATGCGGTGCGCCTCTTCGCGCGCCTTGACATTCGCCTCACGCAGGGTCGTCTCGCAATCGCGCTCCAGTTGCGTGCGCTCTTGTTCTCTCTGCGCAATCTGTTGTTGGATTTGGCGCAGTTTCTCTTCTGCCTCTTGAAGTTCTTTGTGAGAGTGCAGGCTCAGCTCGCTGACCTGTTTGCGCTTGGCAATCTGGTAGCCAGCGAACGCTGAGAGCACTGCCACAACGGCTATGATAATAATCCAAATGGTTTCCATCGTATCGCCTCCTGAGCGAGTCGGGGAGGGGACTCCCCATTTACAGGGTCTCGTTCAGGGCGGGGTTCCAGCGATGGAGGGCGTTCTCGGCGATCTCAGGCTCGAAACCGCGTTGGAGCAGGAAGCGGAACCATCGGGCGACCGTTCGGGCGTCCGCGTGCTCGGGTGGCTCTCCAAACCGTTGGGTCAAAGCTTGCACGGCACGGGTCTCCTCGTCGATCTGCAGAGACTCGGGCGGTGCCAGCCCGCGCTGTTCCAACTCGCGCTCGATGCGTGCAATGCCAGATGGCTGGCTCTCGGTGAACTTCTGCACTAATCGGTTCGCCAATCGGGTATCGGAAAGCCATCGCTCTTCTACGAGCCATTCAATCGCCTGCTGAACCGTCTCTTCCGAAAAACCCTTTGCAAGCAGGCGTTGGGTCATCTCTTGCTGGCTGTAGTCACGCCTCCTGAGCCAGCGGAGCGCCATCTCAATTGCTTGCGCAAGGCATTCCTGCGTCGGAACCATCGCTTGCCCACCTCTGAACGGTTTCTGAAACGGCGCGGTCACAGAGTGCCAGCGAGGGTATCTTCTTCTAATTATAGGATACCCTACAGCGAAAGATTACCGTATTCTACAGAGTCGCCTAACGCTTGAGCGGGCGAATGAACACCTGAGTGAAGTAGTAGCTTCCGTCCGAGCGGTAGACGATTCCGATACCCGCGTGTGTGAACTCGGCGGTCAGGATATTTTGGCGGTGTCTGGGGCTATTCATCCACTCGCGCACGGCAAGCTGTTCGGGATTACGGAAACCGTTGCAGGTGAAGATGTTCTCGCCACACATCTGCCATTGCACGCCGAATCGGTCTAAGCGTTTATCCACATCGCCGAATCGGGGATCGGTGTGGTCAAAGAAGTTGGCGTCTGCCATGCGTTGGCTGTGGGCGCGCGCCACCTGAGCTACCCGATCGTCCCATGCTAAAGGCGCTAACTTGGCGCGCTTTCTCTGCTCGTTGATAAGGTCATGGGTTCGGCGTTCCATCGCCCTGAGTTGGCTGGCGCTGGGCGGTTTCGGGCGACGCTCCCTTCGTTGTTGCTGAAACATTCGGTTCACCCCTTCTAAGTATACCTGTACGGGAGTGAGGGTGTTTGAAAATTGACGGCGGCACAGGTTTCGGAGAACCTCACCCCCTCGCCCCCCCTCTGTCATTCTGCTCCCTCTTTGTCATTTTGAGCGAGAGGGTGTTTGAAAAATCGTGGCACGGGCATCCTGCCCGTGTAGCGAAGCACGCAAAACACGAGGTCGGATAGGATGTGTCCGCTGGGAACACAGGCGTCTCGCCTGCAATATCCTGAGAGTTTCTTGGGCAAGGATGCCCAAGCCATGGGCGGGCGAGACGCCCGCGCTCCCAGTGATTTTTCAAACACCCTCTCTTCTGAGCGAAGCGAAGAACTTCCAAGACCCCTAAGCCCAGACCCTTCTAACACTCAGGGTGTCAAGGTAAAGGATGTCATTCTGAGCGCGGCGAAGAATCTCAATGCAACTCCGAGCCAGACCCTTCGCTATTGCTCAGAGTGACGGTGTGGAGGGGCTGTCATTCTGATCGAAGCGAAGAATCTCTCTCAATAAAACACAAAGAGAGACTCTTTGCTGACGCTCAGGGTGACAGGGTGGAGGACTGTCATTCGGGCGCCCCTCTTTTGTCATTCTGAGCGAAGCGAAGAATCTCAATAAAACACACGGAAAGACCCTTCGCTGACGCTCAGGGTGACAGGGTGGGCTTTTCGAGTTGAACCCAAGCTCGCTGTTGAGTGCTACCGCCTGCGTTCCCAGCTCGTGGTTTGGGCATCTTACCTAAGAACGCTTACTGTGTCCGCCACCTGTTTCTGCTCACGGGCAGGATGCCCGTGCCACGGTTTTGGGAGGCTTCCATCAATCGTAGGAACACAGAGTAGGCATCCCAAGTAATCAGAAGTGGTCGTTTTGAACGGAGGGCTGGCGATGGCGAATCTGTGCTCTAACATTGTGGATGCGTTTGGCAGCTCATGGCTGTTCATCGGGTGGGGGGTCTTCCTATTGTGGTTCTTCCTCCCGTTTTTCCCCTTCTCAGAAGGAGTGTTTTGGCTGAGTTGGGTCTTGCTCAGTGGGCTGCTGGCGTTCTGGTGGATTGTAGACGCGGTTGACCAGGCGGTCGCTTGGTGGCAGATGGCGCTCGTCGTGCTGATGATAGGACTGAGCTGTTCGCCTGCGCCTTATGTGGGTATCCTTCGGATTGCGGCGTGGGTGGTCTATCAGTTTCGCTTCCGCGATCTGTAGCGCTGGGACGAGGGTTCGATAAAACCAGCAGGGAAAGCCGTCCTTCCTGCCGAAAATTGCTAGCAGGAGCCGACAGCCGATGCTGATACCGATTCGCGACCACAACCCGACACGCCGATTCCCCGTTGTTACGGTCGGGATTATTGCGGTCAACATCATCGTGTTCATTATGCAGGTGAACAATCCCGACATCACGCGCACCTATTCTGCGATTCCTGCGGAGCTCACAGGCACCGAGCTGCCCTTCTTCGTCAAGATGCGCATGGTTGAGGCAGGCATCCGCACCGAACCGATTGTGTCGCCGTTCCTCACCATTTTCACCTCGATGTTCCTGCACGGCGGGTTTTTGCACATCCTGTTCAACATGTGGTCGCTCTGGATTTTCGGCAACAATGTGGAAGACAGGCTGGGGCACTTTCGGTACCTGTTGCTCTATTTGATTTGGGGTTTTGTGGCGGTGTGGGCGCATGTGCTGTTCAACTGGGGTTCGCCTATCCAGCTGGTGGGCGCAAGTGGGGCGATTGCGGGCGTGATGGGCGCCTACCTCCTGCTCTTTCCCCATGCCCGATTGGACTGCGTGCTCTTCTTCTTCATCATCACCTTCGTGGAGGTGCCCGCTATCTTCTTCTTGGTGCTGTGGTTCATCTCGCAGTTCTTCTTCGCTTCACCTGGGGTTGCCTACTTGGCGCACATCGGGGGCTTCGTGGCGGGCGTCGCCACCATCAAACTGCTGGGGATACGCCCCCAGCCCCTACCCAACCGATGGTACGACGATGACGACTACTGAGATTAGGTATAATCTTGTACACAACCACACGCTGTGGCATACAGGGAGGCATACTAACGGATGGCTGTCAAGGGCAAACCGAAAAAGACCGAAGTTGTTCCAACCGAGCTGGCTCCAACGACCGAGATAGAGACCGACGGCATAGAGGTCATCGGCGAGGCAGGCAACGGCTTGAGCAGTGCGGTGGAGGGCGAATACACCGCTCAACAACTCACGGTGCTCAAAGGGCTGGAAGCCGTGCGCAAGCGCCCCGCCATGTATATCGGCGACACTGGACCGCGCGGACTACACCACCTGTTCATTGAAGTGCTAGACAACTCGGTTGATGAGGCTCTGGCAGGACACTGTGACCATATCGATGTGATTTTGCACGCCGACCAGAGCGTGTCGGTCATAGACAACGGGCGCGGTATCCCAACCGATATCCATCCTGAGGTCGGCTTGCCCGGCGTGGAGGTGGTGATGACGATGCTCCACGCAGGCGGTAAGTTCGGCGGTGGCGGTTATCGAGTGTCGGGTGGACTGCACGGCGTCGGTGTGTCGGTGGTGAACGCCCTCTCTGAGTGGCTGGAGGTGGAAGTCGCACGCGATGGCGCCCTGTACTATCAACGATTTGAGCGGGGCAGTCCCGTCACTACCCTCAAGAAGCTCAAGGCGACCCAAAAGCGTGGCACAAAAGTCCGATTTTATGCCGACCGTGAAATCTTCGGCGACTATCGGTATGACCCGAACTTCTTCATCAAACGCTTGCGCGAGCTGGCGTATCTCAACCCCACTGTGACCTTCACCTTCACCGACGAGCTGAATGGCAAGCCCAAGCAGACCTTCCACTACACGAAAGGAATTGCCTCGCTCGTCGAATCGCTCAACGAGAACAAAGACCCCATCCACAAAGTGGTCTACTTCCGAAACGCCCGCGAGGACACCGAGGTGGAAGTGGCACTTCAGTACCACACGGGCTACCAAGAGACCCTGCTATCCTACGCCAACAACATCCACACGGTGGAGGGCGGGACGCACCTGTCGGGTTTCAAGACCGCACTCACCCGCGTCATCAACCAATACGCACGCAAGGCGGGGCTTCTCAAGGAGAAAGACGCCAACTTTTCGGGCGACGATGTGCTGGAAGGGTTGACAGTGGTCGTGGCGGTCAAACTGCTCCACCCCCAGTTTGAGGGGCAGACCAAGACCAAACTCGGCAATATGGAGATTCAGGGCTTGGTCAACTCCATCGTGGGCGAGGCGTTCAGCGAGTATCTGGAGCGCAATCCGTCGGTAGCGCGCAAGATTGTGGAGAAGGCGCTCACCGCCCAGCGTGCGCGCGAAGCGGCACGGCGCGCCGCCGAACTGGTCAAACGACAGAGCGCGCTGGACAGCGGTTCACTGCCCGGCAAACTCGCCGACTGCACCGAGCGCGACCCCAGCAAGTGCGAACTGTTCCTCGTGGAGGGCGATTCGGCAGGCGGTTCCGCGAAGATGGGACGCGACCGACGCTTCCAAGCGGTGTTGCCCCTGCGTGGGAAAATCCTGAATGTGGAGAAAGCGCGGTTGGATAAGGCGCTGGAGAATGAGGAAATCCGCTCACTCATCACCGCGCTGGGCACGGGAATCAGTTTGGATACGAACGGCTCCGCCAGCAGTGGGGAATCGGACAGCCGATTTGACATCAGCAAACTGCGCTACCACCGCATCGTGATTATGAGCGATGCCGATGTGGATGGCGAGCATATCCGTACCCTGCTGTTGACCTTCTTCTTCCGCTATATGCGCCCGCTGATAGAGAACGGGCACATCTATGTCGCCCAACCGCCTCTCTTCCGCGTGCGTGTGGGCAAGGACGAACAGTACTACGCCCAGACCCAAGAAGAGTTGGATGAAATCCTCAAGCGCATCAAAAAGAAGAATGTGCAGGTCACGCGCTTCAAGGGGCTGGGCGAGATGAACGCCGAAGACCTCGCCGACACCACGATGGCGCCCGAAAAGCGCGTGATTGTACAGGTTCAGCTGGAAGATGCAATGGAGGCAGAGCGCATCTTTACCACGCTGATGGGCGACAAGGTCGAACCGCGCCGCCAGTTCATTGAGGAGCACGCCAAAGAGGTCACCGACATAGACTGGCACTTCTGAAGTTGGGCAGGTGTCTCTTGGGATAACCCTCTGTACAGGATAGAGAGGTTAGAATCAAAATCTCAGAGTGGTAGGGCCAGGGGGATTCGAACCCCCGTCCTCCTGGCTGAAAACCAGGCGTCCTAGTCCCCTAGACCATGGCCCCACGCAGAATGAAAGTATACCCCAGCGTGTGTGGACAATTCAAGGGGGGAGCGAGGGTGTTCAAAAAATCATGGAGATCGCGGGCGTCCCGCCCGAATGCATGGCATGGGCATCCCTCACCAAGCGGTCCTCAACGACGATGCAGGCAGACGCCTGCGCTCCCAGCGTACCCATTCTGCCCTGACCTACCCGATTTTTCACGGGCAGGATGCCCGTGCTACGATTTTTCGAACACCCTCAGGGAGTAGTTCAGCGCCGAGTGCCCACGCGCTGTTTGAGATAGTCCTCCAGAATCACCTTGCCGTTCTGCACGGTGCCCATCACTTTCGCCAAGACGGTCTCAACCTGCGTCAAGACCTCATAGGCATATTCGTCGGCGCCTTGGCGGATTTGGTGCGCCTTCTCGCGGGCGGTCTCAACCATCTCACGGGCTTGCGATTCGGCGAGCTGATAGACCTCGGTCTGGCTGAGCATTCGTTGTTGTTCGGCGCGGGCGCGTTCCAGAATCTGTTCCGCCTCGCGTCGGGCGTTTTCTAAGAGTTGGCGCGCCTCCTCCTGTGCCTGCTCCAAAGTCAACTGCGCGTGGCTCTGGGCGTTGACCACCAGACGGTCGGAATGACGCAGGATATGCTCCGCCCGATCCATTTCGGACGGAATGTTCGCCAGTATCTGCTGAACCAGATTATGACACTCGCCTTTGTTCAATCCAACGATGAAAGGTCCGATACTGCGCGCTTTTTCAAAAGCGTTATCCAACTCTCTGAGCCATTTTCGTATCGTGCCTACATCCGTGTTCATCATAACAGATGCCTCCCCTATGCGGGTTTTAGGATTCGTCGGTCGGGCTGGGGACTCCTGCCCCCTTTGGATGGAATTTTTGACTGAGGCGCTGGGCGACCACTTCGGGCACGAACGCGCGCACATCGCCCCCTAAGCGCGCCACTTCCTTGACCATAGAAGACGACAGGAAGGCGTACTGTTGATGGGTCATCAGGAAGCAGGTGTCTATCTCTGGGGCGAGTTGGCGGTTCATCGTCGCCATCTGGAACTCGTATTCAAAATCGGAGACCGCACGCAGCCCGCGCACAATCGCGCAGGCGCCAATCTGCTGGGCAAAGGCGACCAACAGCCCTTCCAACGCCAGCACGCGCACATTCGGCAAGTGCTGACAGCACTGTTCCAGCATCTCGGTACGCTCTTGCAGGGTGAACAAGGGGCGCTTTTGGGAGTTGATTGCCACCGCGACAATCACTTCGTCAAACAGTTGGGCGGAGCGTGTAATCACATCCAAGTGTCCCAGCGTCGGCGGGTCAAAACTGCCCGGGTACACCGCTCGCCTTTGAGTCTGCCTGCCGTTCTCCACGCCCAAGATTGTACCCCACTGATGGGTATACTACCCCCGATGAAACGCCCCATCGTGCGTATCATTACGCTGGGATGTGCCAAAAACGAGGTCGACTCCGAAGAGATTGCAGGCGTGCTCCACCAAGCGGGCTACCAGCTGGACACCGCATCCGACTCGCCAGAGGTAGTGGTCATCAACACCTGCGGTTTCTTGGAGTCGGCGAAGCGCGAGGGGATGGAGGTCATTCGTCAGGCGCTCCAGATGAAGCGCGAAGGGCGCACCGAGCGCGTGATTGTGGCAGGCTGTATGGTTCAGCGCATGGGCGAGCAACTGCGTCAGCAGTTTCCCGAAGTGGACGCCTTCGTGGGTGTGGGGCAGATGGCGCGCTTCGCCGAAATTGTGAACACCACACGCCAGTCTAACGCGCCCCTTACCGATATTCAACCGCCTCACCACCGCTGGGCTGAAGTGCCCACCCGCCTGCGAAGCCGAGCACCGTGGACTGCCTATCTCAAAGTATCTGAAGGGTGCGACCACCAATGTACCTTCTGCACCATCCCCTCGTTCCGAGGCAAGCATGTCAGCAAGCCCATCGAGCGCATTCTGGAGGAGGCACACTGGCTCGCCCAAAACGGCACCACAGAAATCAATCTCATCGCTCAAGACACCACCCAGTACGGCTACGACCTGTATAAGCAGTTTATGCTCCCTAACCTGCTGAGGGAGCTCAACGCTGTGGAAGGGGTGGAATGGATACGCATCCACTATGCCTATCCCTCTCGCGTGACCGATGCGCTGATAGAGACGATGGCGTCGCTTCCTAAGGTGGTGCCTTATCTGGATGTGCCCCTGCAACACGCCGACCGCGACATTCTGCGAGCGATGCGCCGACCGGGCGACGGCGCCACCTACCTGAAGATGATACGCAAACTGCGCGAGGCGATGCCTACCATCGCCATTCGCACCACCTTCATCGTCGGCTTTCCCGGCGAGAGCGAGACGCACTTCCAGAACCTGCTGGAGTTCCTGTACGAAGCCGAGTTAGACCGTGTGGGGGCGTTTGTCTACTCGCGTGAGAAGAGCACTCCCTCCGCACAGATACCCGACCAAGTGCCGTTTCGGGTCAAGCGCGCCCGATTTGACGAATTGATGCGCGCCCAACAACCCATCTCGTACCGAAAGAATCAAGCATGGGTGGGCAAGACGATGCAGGTGCTAATCGAATCGTACACTGAAGACGGCAACTGGGCGATTGGACGCTCGCACCGCGACGCGCCCGATGTGGACGGGCTGGTCTATGTGCGCCAGTGCCACGCGCCTGTGGGCAGTTTCATATCCGTTCAGATTGAGCGCGCCGATGTGTACGATGTGTACGGCGTCGCCCTGAACCCCGAAGGTATAATCTCGCCACAGCCATGAGCACGCACTACCGACCCAGTATCGGTATGGAGGTGCACGCCCAACTCCTGACCGAGAGCAAAATGTTCTGCGGGTGTGCCACACGGTTCGGCGACCGTCCCAACACCAATGTTTGCCCCATCTGCTTGGGCTTGCCCGGCACACTGCCCGTGCCCAACCGCAAGGCGGTGGAGCATGTAATCCGCACTGCGCTCGCCTTGAACTGCCGAGTCGCCCCGATTGCGGTGTTCTACCGCAAGAACTACTTCTATCCCGACCTGCCCAAGGGCTACCAGATTTCGCAGTACGGCGAGATCCACCCGATCGGTACCCACGGCTATCTGGAGATTGAACTCAACGGCGAACGCAAACGCATCGGCATCCGACGCGTGCATCTGGAAGAGGACACAGGCAAACTGTTCCACTACCTGCCCGGCGAGAGCGAGGTGGATTATAACCGCGCAGGCGTGCCCCTGATGGAAATCGTCACCGAGTTCCCGCCCGACATCCACTCGGCGGAGGAGGCACGCGAGTACCTTGTGCAACTGCGCGCCATCCTGACCTACCTCAAGGTGTGCGACGGCAAGATGGAAGAAGGCTCCTTGCGCTGTGAGCCGAACATCAGCGTCGCGCCCGAAGATTCCAACACGCTCGGCGTCAAAACCGAGCTGAAGAACCTCAACTCGTTCCGCTCGGTCGTGCGCGGGATTGAATTTGAGGTTCAACGCCAAATCCAAGTGCTGGAGTCGGGCGGGCAGGTCGTCCAAGAAACGCGTGGGTGGAGCGAAGAGGGCGCCTACAGTTTCCCGATGCGCACCAAAGAGTTCGAGCAAGACTACCGCTACTTCCCCGAACCCGACATCGTGCCCATCCAGATTACCGAAGAGTGGCTGGAATCGCTCCGCGCCACCTTGCCCGAACTGCCTCTGGCAAAAGCAGACCGCTACCGCAAAGAGTATGGGCTGTCGGACTACGATGCGAAGGTGCTCACCGCCGAGTACGACACCGCCGAATACTTTGAACGCTGTGTGGCGCTTGGGGTGGAGCCGAAAACCGCCTGCAACTGGATTACCGTGGAACTGCAGGCACGGCTCAACGAGACCAACCTGCCCATTAGCCAGTCGCGCCTGACGCCCGCTCACTTAGCAGACCTTGTGGCGCTCATCAAGAACGGAACCATCACAGGGCGCATCGCCAAAGAGCTGTTTGATGAGGTGTTCCAGTCGGGTGAGATGCCTTCCCAAATCGTGCAGGCGCGCGGGATGGTGCAAATCAGCGACGAGGAGGCACTTCGGGTAGCAGCGCGCCAAGTGATTGCCGAGAACCCCGACACCGTAGAGAAATACAAAGGCGGGAAGACCAGCGTCATCGGCTTCTTAGTGGGGCAGGTGATGCGCGCAACGCAAGGGCGTGCCAACCCCCAGCGCGTGCAAGAACTGCTCCGCGAAGAGCTGGAGAGAGTATAATAATGCTATGAGCTCGCTTCGCTATGGAATCAGCGCTCTGATGGTCGTGCTGGGGCTTGGAGTGATTTACTACGAAGCGTTTGTACAGGGACGAAGCGAGGGTTGGTTCCTCGGCGGGCTGCTAATAGCGTGGGGCTTTGTGCGCTTGTGGATGACCAAGCGCTTCCTCACGCCCCGCGAACGAAAATAGCCATGGGTCTCAAACTGTTTAGTTGGCGACGGCGCGCTAAGCAGGCACACGAGGAACCGCTCCCTCAAAACCTGCTGGTTCCCTTTGCGAACACCCCCGACGACCGCGAAGTGCTACGCCAAGCCTGCGATTGGGCGCGCGTGTTTGATGCGAAGCTCACTGTGGTGTGCTTGGTAGAGGTCTCGCGCTCGGTCTGCCTTGATGACTGCCCCCCCGAACGCTTGAAGCCCGGCGAAACTTTCGCCGCTGCCGCCCGCGAGATCGCCGAAGAGATGGGTATCAAAGACCTCGCCGTGGAGGTGCGCCCCGTCCACCGCTACGGACATGCCCTTGTGCAAGTGGTTCAGGAGCTTCAAGCCGATTTGCTGTTTATGGCAGTGGACTACCACCGACGCCGAGCCGAATACACGATGGACGACACGATTAGTATCGTCTTGCGCAAAGTGCCCTGCCAGGTCTGGCTGTATGGCACCCCTGAGGAGGCAGATGGATGAAGATTGCGATTATGGGTTGTGGGCGCACGGGTTCCATCCTCGCTCTGCTGATGAGCCAAGCAGGGCACGAGGTGACGATGATCGAACGCTCGCCCGACGCTTTACAGCGCCTCGGCAAGCAGCCCCCGTGCCGAATCGTGCTGGGCGACGGCTTAGACGAAGATACCCTGCGCGAAGCGGAGCTGGAGACGATGGACGCCTTCGTCGCCTGCACAAGTGGCGACAACACGAACCTAATGGTGGTACAGATGGCGCGTGAGCTGTTTGGGGTTCAAAGGCTCGCTGCGAAAGTGAACGACCCTGTCCGCGCCGAAGCCTATCGCCAGTACGGTATCTTTACTCTCACTTCGGGTTCTATCTTGGCGGGCTACCTGCGCGACTGGCTCACTGGTCAATCGCCACGCTGTGTGGAGGAGTACAATCAGCTCTATCCTGAGTTGAACCTGCTCCTCCAAGACTGAGCGCTGTGCGTCGCAGTGTTCGAGCGGCGTTGTGGCTGGGGCTGTTGGGATTACTCGCCTGTGAGAGCCGTCCGCCCGCACCCGCGCCTGAACAGTTCCAATACCCGATGGCGGTGTTCGTGCAGTCTGCTCCTCATCCCTATTGGGAAGCCGTGGATCGCGGTCTGAAGAGCCGACTCAGCGAGCCGGGAATGAGCGTTGAGTGGCGCTTTTTTACCGCCGAGGAACGCTCCTCTCTTGTTCAACAGACTGCAGGAACGGAGTATCGCGCGGTCGCCCTCACTGCCGTGCCCAACGACTCGTGGGCGCGCGACTGGATTCAGCAGACGGTTCAGGAGAGGGGAACCCCCGTGGTACTGATGGGCACCGATATCCGCGACTCACTCCGATTGGGCTATGTGGGCACTTACTACTACGAGGTGGGGCGTCGGGCAGGCGCGTGGTTCGCGCGTAAAATCGCTCGGGGCGAAGTGTGGGTTGTCGCCTATCATCCCGTGCCCCGTGCAGTGAGCGAGTTCTGGGAAGGCTTTCGGCACGGCTTGCTCACCAATCGGCGTGTGCGCCCTCAACTCTTCGGCATAGACCAGCGGGGTGCCATCCCCGGCCGTATTCAGATGCTTGCACAGCGCCGCCCACCAGCGGGTATCTTTTACATAGGGCACGATGTCGCTCAAGCTGGGATGCCCGTGTTGCGTGCCCCATCTATCGGGGTTCTCAGCTGGAGCAACGAGGCTTTGGGATGGTTCCAAGCGCGCCAGTGTCAACTGCTCGCCATCGAACAGCCCGAAGAGATTGGTGTGCGCACGGGCAACCTCCTGCGCAACCTCAGTCAGGGGCGAGGACGCGCCCTGACGATTGTATATGTGCCCTGCAAGTGGTATACTCGATAAACCCCAAAACTGGCAAATTTGCCGTGGGATTTTCTGTAGGGATTAGCGTATGTATAAGGTAAAGGACTGCACGGAGGCTCTGCTATGAGACCACACCCGCTTCGGGTGCTGGTCACGGAAGAAGTCGCACACTTAGGCGCGAATGGGGCGGGGCATTCGCGCGGGAGGCTCGATGACCTCGTGCGCACCATAGAACATCTTGTCAAGCCAATACGGGTGTGGGTCAATCCAGAACACACCGTCCAGACCGCCTTGATTCTGATGCGGGGACATCAGATTTCGGGGATCCCGGTCTACGACGGGCAACAGGTATTGGGGGTGGTCGAGTCGAGCCAGATTCTGGGGGTGGACTTGGAGGCGCCCATCCACACGATTATGCGTACCGACATCCCCAACTTCTCGCCCAAGTCGCCCCTGATGACCGTCGCCGATTGGTTCGCCAACCACCAATGCACCCTCTTGCCCATCGTGGAAGAGGGCAAACTGGTGGGGATGATTAGCGTGTTTGACCTGCTCACCGAAATCGGGCGCAGTTATGACCCGATGACGGGGCTACCGTGGTCGGACTATCTGCGCGAATGGAGCATCGAACAGCTCGCCGAGGGCAAGGAGGTCACCATTCTGTTCTTTGACTTGGACAACTTCGGGCTATTCAACAAGCGTTATGGGCACTTGGTAGGTGACGAGGTGCTTCGGCGTGTGGCGCAGGTCATCCGAGAGGAGCTCAACCCTGAAACCGATGTGGTGTGCCGATGGGGGGGCGACGAGTTCGCCGTGTCCACCCTGCGCCGACGCGAAGAGGCAGGACTGCTGGCGCACCAGATAAGCCGACAAATTAGTTCCATCCGCCTGCCCGAAGTGGACCAGCCGATTTCGGTCTCCTATGGCTATCAAGGGGGCAAGCGCACGCGCGAGCGCGAGCAAGTGCACTTCGCCGCCACGGTGGACAACCTCATCAACCTCGCCAGCCAAGAGTGTCTGCTGATGAAGGGCATGGGCACCGCACGCGGGGGAGCACAACTCACCTTGCCGATGCAAGCGGCGGTGGAACCGCGCCCCCCTGAAAAGAGGATTCGTATTCAATCGGTCTCGTATGAACGGGAGGGCAAGCGCGCCCGTGCCCGCGTCTATCTGCAGTACGAGAATCGTATGTTGGAGGGTCAAGCCGAAGGCGAAGCGAAGATGCAACCGCTGGTCGCCGAGTCGGTGCTGAACGCGCTGGCGCCCATCCTTCCCAACACAGTACGGCTCTCGATTTTGGAGGTGAACGAGTCAGTCGGGGAGACGGGACAAGCTGTGGTGTTCGTCATCTTAATCTGGGAAAATGGTGAGGCTCGTCAAGAGCTGGTGGGAAGCGCCCTGCTCAAGGAAGATGCGCCGCGTGCAGTCGTCTCAGCGACTTTAGACGCGCTCAACCGCCCGCTGGCGCGCGTGCTCGAGCGCTTTTAGCCTGCTCAATCAGCGCCACAATCTCGGCGTCGTTGCTTCGCTTTGCGCAGTCCAACACCGTCTCGCCCAGCGCGCTGGTAGCGTTCGGGTTGGCACCGCGTTCCAGCAGGAGTTTCACGGTCTCTCGGTGCCCGTTCTCAGCTGCCATCATCAGCAAGGTGCGCCCGTTGCGGTCGCGCAAATCCACAGGCACACTGCGTTCCAGCATCGCCCGAAGCACACGCACACGCCCGTAGATTGCTGCGTAATGCACAGGCGAGTTGCCCGGATACATCTGCTGGCGGTCGCCCGAGCGGTCGCGAGCGTCCAAACTTGCTCCGCGTTCGATGAGGTAGAGCGCAATCTCGTCGTGCCCCCGAATGACCGCCAAGCTCAGCGCGGTCAAGCCAGAGCGCGTGCGGGCGTTCACAATCGCACCGCCCGTGATGACCTGCTTCACGCGGTTCAAGTCGCCCGACTCGACCGCTTGGAGCAGTTGCTCGTTGCGCTCAATCTGCTCGGCACGAAGGCGCAAGAACCACGGCGAGGTGAGCACCACCACCGCGCCCACAATCGGCACCAAGAAGAAGGCGAACACGAGCACCTTCTGCCAACGCTCACGACGAGTCGGGAAGCTCATTTCAACGACGCAAGTGCCTGCTGGAGCGCTCTCAGGAACTTCTCATTCTGCTCAGGCGTGCCGGTGTTCACACGCAGGAAGTGGGGCAAGCCGAAGCCCTCCCCCGAACGCACCATCACTCCCATCTGCAAGAGGCGCTGGCGCACTTGGGCGCAGTGGGCACCAATCTCTATCAGCAAGAAGTTGGCGTAGGAAGGCACCACCCGAAGCCCCATCTGCTCACAAGCCTGTTGGAACGCTTCCAGCGATTGGCGGTTCAGTTCGCGCGTGCGTGCCACATGCGCTTGGTCGCGAAGCACTGCGACACCCGCCACCTGTGCCAGCAGATTCACATTGTACGGCTCACGCACGCGCTCAATCGGGTCTAACAGGTCAGGGCGCGCCACCGCATAACCCAGCCGCAGTCCAGCCAAGCCGTAGGCTTTGGAGAAGGTGCGAAGCACCAGCACCTGTGCCCCCCTTCGCACCCAGTCCAGCCCGTTCGGATAGTCGGGATGGTCAACATACTCGTAGTACGCCTCATCCAGCACCAACAGCACATGGTCTGGAAGGAGGTCGATAAAATGCTCCAGTTCATGTCGGTAGACAATCGTGCCCGTGGGGTTGTTGGGGTTGGCGATGTAGACCAGTTTGGTTCTCTCACTCACCTCAGCGAGCATTGCGGGTAGGTCGTGGCGATAGTCGTTGGTGAGCGGCACCCGTTTCAACACCGCCTGATTGAGCTGTACCGACGCTTCATAGCGCACGAACGAGGGATGCCCCATTACCACCTCGTCGCCCGCCTCTAAATAAGCTAAGCCTATCAGGTGGATGAGCTCGTCCGAGCCGTTGCCAAACACAAAGTGGTCTTGGGGCAGTTGGTAGAAGTCGCTCACCGCTTCTCGCAGAAGTTGACACGCGCCGTCGGGATAGCGATGGATGTGGCACAGCGCCTCTTGAATCGCTTCAGCGACACGGGGCGAGGCGCCTAAGGGGTTCTCGTTCGCAGAAAGTTTAATTAGTTCGTTTAGCCCCAGCTCGTGTTGGATTTGTTCGGGCGTTTTGCCGGGACGGTACGGTTCCATTTGAAGAACATGGGCGCGCGGGCGAACCATAGCCTAAGTATACCCCGATTGAGGGTGTTTGGAAAATCGTGGCACGGTCATCCTGCCCGTGAAGGGCACTTGGGCAAGATGACCAAGCCACGAGCGGTCGAGACGCCTGCGCTCCCAGCACTTTTCAAACACCCTCACCTCGATTGAAACAAAGGGGGGCATTTGCCCCCCTTCATCTTATCGCCCCTTGCCAGGGGGTGTGGGTAGCCCTGCGGCAGGCTGTTGTGGCTGTTGAGGAGGTGATACGACCCCCCCGCCATGAGGCGACAACTGTCCGGGCATGCCTTCGGCTTTGGGACCGTCGGGGAAGGTGAGCGTCTCCGCCTTCGGCGCGGTCATCATGCTGAACACGAGGTAGCCCAAAGCAAGCAATACTACAATCCCCAGTACCGTAAGCAGTTGCTTGTTCATCGTGCTTACTCCTGACCACCCCAGACATAGGCATTCGGGTTGGTGATCTGGTAGGTGCGCGGGTTCACCCCAGCAATCAGGTCATACGGATGGCGCACTGCCTTCGTGTGTCCATCAAGCCAAGCGACATTCGCAATCCCGCTGTGGTGCGGGTATTGAGGTCCGCTTTGAGCAAGTCGTTGACGGTTGTGCCAGGGCCAGGTGCCTCCGTACTTGAGCCAGTAGTTAGTACTGCCGGGTTGCGCGTCAATTGCCCATCCTCCAAACCAGTAAATGGTCCCTGAGTTGACATACGAGGGCGCCTCCACAAACCAGTTTCCTCCGCCTTGTGCCTCACCAGAAGGCGAGGTATCCCAAGTGCTATCAACCAGCATCACCGTGTTCGCAGGGCGCGGGAATGCAGCCAGCGAGCGCCCGATGTTCTTTGCGCGATTATCCATCGGGCTGAGGTACATGTAGTTGTAGCCCAAGTTCGTCTTGATGCCCAAGCAGTAGCTGGTGTCACCACGCGCATCGGTGCACCAGGCTTCTATCAGGCTACTATCGGTTGCAAACGGGTCGGACGGACATCGGAACACCTGCCAGTTCTTCACATACGGTGCGACCAGTTGGGGCCAGACCTTGTCGGTATTCGGGTCGTAGTTCACAAAGAACGAGGCGGTAGAGTGCATCAGCGGGGGCATCGTCTCGTCGTAGTCTTGAACGTACATCAAGACTGCCTTGACGCCCTGATTGAAGTTGCTCAAGCAGCTCGTCTTGCGAGCCGACTAACGTGCCTGCGCAAACACAGGGAACAGAATCGCCGCGAGAATCGCAATGATAGCGATAACAACCAAAAGCTCAATCAGCGTAAATCCATATCGCTTGTTCATTCGTTGCTCCTCCTAATGCTGAAGTAATCAGGAGAGCCGACCAGTCGGCTCTCCAATAGTCATTATGGACGATTGCCAAGCGGAATTGTTCCCTTGTGGGCAAAATCCCGTGCTTTCTCTAGGGAAATTCAGGCTTTTGCCCGACGCCACCGAACGCCCAACCAAATCCCGCTACCCGAAACCAACACCACCAGCTGCAGGAGCGAGTTCGGTTCGGGAACCCAGTAGCCCGCGTCCGAGTTGCCGATACTCTGCCAGCGGTCGATGCGTATCCGATAGAACAGCGCGGCGTGGTCAGAGGCGTTGGGGCTATCGTCAATATTGAAGCTACTGGGCAGGTTCGGCATTCGGCGCGTGTTGAAAATAATTGCCTCCAGTATGTTGATACGGTCGCGCCCCGGTTCAGTGGCGGAAACAAATAGATGGTCTAAGCGTCGTCTGGGAGTCGTGTTGCTGGCGGTAATCTGGTAGGTGCGCTTGGTGCCCAAACCGTCTAAGGGCACAGGGTCGCGCAGTCGCGCCGACTTGACCGTGCTAATCGGGGCGTAGGTGCGCCCATCGGGCAGAGTGCCCCCAATCTGGAAGGAGGCGGTGAGATCGGGGTCTTCGTTCTCGTTCAGGTCGCCTCCCAACACGAGTGCCGAGCGCCTGTTTTGGCGGCGCCATTCCAACACGCGATTGCGAGTGTTCTCGGCGTTCGTTTGGCGAGTGACGGCATCGTTCGTGGTGCCTCCCGCCTTGAAGTGGACGCCCATCACACCCAGCCCGTTGGTGCCGGGCACATCGATGCGTCCAATCGTCAACCCACGGTTCGGCGAACCGATGGAGACATCGGTCGCTGAAATCAGCGGGAATCGGCTCACAATCGCGTTGCTAATCCATCCGTCCGAAAGGCGGTTCACATAGAGGTAGTAGTCCCGATTGCGTTGGGGGGTTGAGCCGAAGAAAGTGAGGTTGTTGCGGATGAAGGTGTCCAGCGCCTGCTCTTGGTTGAGCGCGTTCCATCCTGAAGTGTTGCCCCCAACCTCCTGCAGGATCATGATATCGGGGCGTAAGTGGTTCATAATCTTGGCAGTGTAGGGTTGACGCTCGCTCTCTGGGTTGTTCGCCCCGACCGACCGTGCGATGTTCCAGTTCAGTATTCGTACCTCTTGCTGTGCCCAACCGAACGCCAGCGTCAAACTCAGTAAGAGAAACGACCATCCTTTCGTTGTTTTCATGCCAATACCCTATGTCCCGCTCCCGATGTTGGGGAGTCGTGTCCTCTTATCATCCCTATTCTACCTCGACGCGATGTTATTGTTAGGTTAAGAGACTTTACTTTGTAGGAGCTCCCAGCCGAGACGCAGTCGTTGGAGCGGGCGCGTGTGCCCATAAAACTGGCGAACCTGCTCCTGCTCGCTCTCCCAAAGGCTTTGCAGGATATGTTGGGCGGTTTGGACAAAGCGCTCCTGCCCCACCTTCTGAAACTCAGAGAGCCATTCGCAAGGCACGGGGTTCTCCAGCAGAGACCCCAAAATTTCTGCCCCTACAATCAGCGTATGGAGCCTGCCCCAACGCGTGTCCAACGCCATCGTTTCGGAAGCGAGTGCCGGCTGATGCTCACGCACGAACTGTTTCCAAGTGTGGTGGATGTAGTCGGGACAAGGAGGCTCTGAGGCGTGTGTTTCTGTCCACCTTCGGCTCAGCCCACGCATCTCGTTCAGCGTGTGCGATTGGAGCAGGCTTTGCCACGCTTCGTCGGCGCGCTGTAGGAGGTTGGCGATGCGCTGACTCAGGCGCAGTTGCACGCGCTGGATCCCTGCACGCTGTTCAGGGCTGTATTCCTGCTCGGAGACCCACTGGAGCAGTTGCTGGTGGTCATTCAGGGCGTTCAGCGCACGCAGACAGCGTCGGATACGCCGTTTCCAATACGCAAGGCGCGTGGGCGGGTAGCACGCTCGAAACAGGCTCAGGCACACCTGAAGTCGAAAGAGTGCCTCGCAGTCGCCTGCCTGTAGGCGCTCTAAAAGCGCTTGAACAACTCCCGCACCGTAGGCGCAGTAGCCCTCCTTGCGCATCTCAGTTGCCTATCGGCTTGCCCCGCTCGTCGTAGCGTGTGAAATCAAACACATAGCGCCACCAGTTGTTGAGCCGTCCATCTTCGTTGACGCCTTTTGCACGGGGCAGATGGCGAAACCACCAGCGCATATAGTTGAGGTGATAGTCGGGTCCGCCCCAGGTCTCACGATTGACGGGCATCGTCTTGCCCGTGAGGTTGGGGTAGCTAAGCCAATCGGGAGCGGAGCTGACCACCGTGCGCGGGTTGGCATAGTCGTAATCCTTCTCGCCGTTGGGCGGGTAATGGCACGAACCCACTGCCGAAACGCCGTTAGACTGGTGCGCATTCGACGCGAAGCGCGCCCAGTTGTGCACCAGCTGGTCAGACTTCCACCCGCCATAGATGCGGGTCATCGTCGCTTCGGTGCGGTGGCACAGGTTATGGAGCATCTCGGCGACACCCCGCTCGTAGTTGAAGCCCATAATCGCAAACGGGCGACGCGTCGGGAACTTATCATAAACGCCCCCGTTGATGAAGAACGCCCCCGGTCCTGCCATCGCCGATTCCCAAAAGCCCATATAGGGCGCGCCGAACATCCAGACCTCGTCTATCTTGTTGTTATCTATCAGCTCGTGTACGCCGTGCTTGAGGAGCACCTTCTCATAGTCCGTCCCGTCAGGTTCGTGCCAGCCTTTCCATGTGCGCAGGCACTCCAAGTACTGCTCCAGCGTGTAAGTGAAGCCATCCACCTTGACGGGGAACTCATCCAGGTCGCGCCATTCCACAATTTGGAACTCAATAAAGCCCTGACTGGCTTCGTTGACCTCCCGTGCGTATTCTTTGGCGAGTTGGCGTGGGTCGTTCCATTTGCCCACTTCGTGTAGGCGTTTGCCCCCTTCTTGAAGCACGATGGGGTTGAAACTCAGCACCAGCACCCGCACGACAATTTTGCCCGTGTCCAGCAGTTCAGCAGGGCGAGTCGGCTTTGCTTGGCGAGGGAGAACGGTGTCATTTTGAGCAGGCGCTTGGTGGGCGAGAGCGTAGGCACTCACCATCACCAGACAAACTGCCAACCATCCGAGTGCAGAGGCTCTGTAGCGCATAGCAGAAGTGTACCTTTCGTGGGGGTAGTGTCCCGAAACCGAGCGTGCGAGCAACCTGCATTCCCCCACTGTCATTCTGAGCGAAGTGAGGCTCTTTGCCTTCGGCTCAGAGTGACATAGACCCTTCGCTGACGCTCAGGGTGACAGGGTGGGGATTGTCATTCTGGAGCCCCTCTTGTCTTTCTCAGCGAAGCGAAGAATCTCTCAAAGGGCAGATATAGGGGCTATGGATAAATGGGGCAGACACAGAGGTCTGCCCCTACACAACGGAGCTTAGATCCCGTACAGTTCGGGGAACTTGCGCTGGAAGTAGTTCAACAGCGATTCGGCACTGAGCGGTTTACCCGTGATGCGTTCGGCGAGTTGATTCGCGGTGTAGCGCTTGCCCTGTTGGTGGATATTTTGCACAAGCCACTCCAGCAAGGGGCGGAACTCGCCCTTGCGGAACATCGCATCCAGGTCGCCCAGCTCGCGCTCGGCGCTCTCAGAGAACTGCGCCGCGTAGAGGTTGCCCAGCGTGTAGGTCGGGAAGTAGCCGATCATCCCGCCTGACCAGTGGACATCCTGCAGGACGCCCTCCGCGTCGCTGGGTGGACGGAAGCCCATGTACTTCTCAAAACGCTCGTTCCAAGCGCTGGGCAGGTCGTCTACTTCCAGCTCGCCCCGCATCAGCGCCAACTCCAATTCGAAGCGCAAGATAATATGCAGGTTGTAGGTCACCTCATCCGCCTCAACGCGGATGGTGGACGGTTTGACGGCGTTGACGGCAAACACGAACTCGTCCAGCGGCACTTCCTGTAGGGCGGTGAAGTGCTGTTGCGCAATCGGGTAGAAGTACTCCCAGAACGCTCGGCTGCGCCCCACGAAGTTTTCCCACATGCGCGACTGCGACTCGTGGATGCCCAGCGAGGTCGACTCGCCCATCGGGGTACCCCAGTGTTCCTGAGGCAGTCCCATCTCGTAGAGGGCGTGCCCCAGCTCGTGAACCGTGCCAAACAGCGCGGGGTTCAGGAAGTTCTCATAATAACGGGTGGTGATGCGCACATCGCCCGGCACGAGCCGTATGGCGAATGGGTGAACCGTGGGGTCTAATCGCCCACCTTGCCAATCAAAGCCGATGGTCTCTGTAACTAGCCGACAGAACCTTTCCTGTGCCTCGCGGGGATAGTGGCGGTGCAGGATGTCGGTGTTGGGTTTTCTGGGGGCGTTTTGTAGGCGAGCCACGAGGTCGGGGGTATGCTGGCGCAGAGGGGCAAACAGCGCCTCCACCTGTTTGGCGGTCATGCCCTGCTCGTATTGGTCTAACAAGGCATCATACGGTTCGGTTTCATAGCCGTAGCGCTCAGCGATTTCCCGCACAATCTGCACAATCTTCTGTAAGTGGGGTTTAAACAATGGGTAATCGGACTTTTCACGCGCCTCTTCCCATGCCTTCTCGGCGAGAGCGGTCGTGCGAGCAAACTCCATCACCAGCTCGGTGGGCAGTTTGGTCATGCGGTCGTATTCCCGTCGCCACTGACGAATATTGACTGCAGGCACACTTTCGGGGTCTTGGGTTAGTTCGCTCTGTTCCAACTCTGCCAGCCACTCGCCCACGCGCGGGTCGGTTGCCCGTTGGTGGATAAGTCCTGAAAGCAAGGCGAACTGGTTGGCACGGTGGGGAGCCGCTTTGGCGGGCATCATCACGCGCTGGTCCCAACCCAGCACGCCTGCCACCGACTCCAAAAGCGCGGTCTCCTTCGCCCACGCTTCCAACTGTTGATAAGTCTGTTGTACGCTCATACGAATCCCTCCGCGCCGATTATACCTGCGTGTTGATTCTCTCGGCTCAGTGTGGAATAACCCCAGCAGAGGTGTAATAAAGATGGTGTCTGCGCAAGGAGCAAAGCCAAAGGTTGAAGTACATTTGCCGAACCACAACATGCGCTTGGAGGGGCAACTGGTCTCTGCTGACCCAAATCATTTCACCGTCCTGTTCGATTCGGGGAACCCCAGTGAGTGGCAAAGCCTACGAAGGGGGGCGACCGTTTACCTGTTTGTCTCTGCGAAGGAGATGCTCTACCGAGTGCAGGCGCAGGTAGCACAGATTCATCCGCCTGTGGCGGTGTGTGCATTAGCCTCGCCCCCAGCGATTGTAGACCGTCGCACCGAGAAGCGCTACATCGTCAGCATGATTGTCCATGTCCACTTAGACGACACCGTCTTTGAAGCGCGCATTACCAACATCAGTCGGTCGGGGGCACGCTTGGTGTTCTGTCGGGCGTTACCTGTAGGGACTCAGATTAGCCTGCAGTTTCCGATATTGGATGGTAATCACGAGATTAGCGCTCGTGCCGAGGTGTGCTACACGATGCCCGCTGAAGATGGCACGCGCTGGTTTCACGGGCTTCAGTTTACCGACCTGTCGCGCACCGATGCCTTGTGGTTAGCGAAGTTGTTTCCCTGAAGCTTCACTGTGTTTGGGCGGCACCAGGCGCTCCTCCGCCCCCCGGAGGTCCCATGCGCTGACTTTTCGGGAGCATCGGTCCTTCGTAGTAGCCCGGTGCAGAAGGGGGTGGCGGCTGGACCGCTTGGTGGCGCATAACAAACGCCACTACCACCAGCACGGCGCCCAAGATAATCAGGATACCGACATTTCGTAGGCTGGTCTTCATAGATCCCTCTGAGTAAAACGCCCTCCCTCAGTGGGAGGGCGCTATATCAGGATTACTCGCCGCCGGCTTGTTGTCCGGGAGAGCCGACACGCTCGCTTTTGGGCTGCATCGGTCCCTCGTAGTAGCCTTCTGCCTGCTTCTCTTCAGGGTTAGAGCCGCAGGCGCTGAGGGTTCCTAATGCAAGGATCAGCGCGAAACTTCCCAGAACGAAGGTCGCCAGTCGTCCAAGTTTGCGTCGCATAGTGAGATTACTCCATCGAGAAGGTGTAGTAGCGCATGAACCAGACGGTCTGACCGTTCTCGGTGGTGCTCATCAGATACCGCTCGGAGTTGCGCGAGATGTACTTGGCGTGCCCATCCAGGAAGATGAAGTTGCTTCCCTCTTGGTGGATGAACTGCGACTCGCAGCCGAGCGCAATCACAACATAGGTCGGACCGCGGTCGAGCATGGTAATTCCATCGCCCATCAGAACGGTCTCGGCAGGTCGGCGAATCTCTGCCAGATAGCGGGTCAGTCCACCGCTTGCTGCAGGATAGACAAGGCTACCTGCATAGTGATAGTACGGGTTCTGCTGGGTGCCAGCGCCCCCGCGCGTCGCCATCTGGAAGACGATACCGTAGTGCGAGAAAATCTCGGTCGGTGGGAAGTAGGGGTCAAGCGAGCCAGGGTAGCAGTCGGGCATATTCGCCCCGCGCAGATAGTTGGACTGGCTCCAAGAGGGACACGCATACACGCCCTTGGGGGTCGCGCCTGCGGTCCAGCGCTGACCGGCGGCAGGTCGGTTAATTTCGCCCTTCACATACGGGTTGAGCATTCCAATCCAGAACCGCTCCCACAACGGCTGCCCAGCGTACTCGCTAACCTTGAACCAGCCTACGATTGCCTCGTCGTAGTCCTGCGCATACATCATTATCGCAGTCCCTAACTGCTTACCGTTGGACAGACACTGGGTCTTGCGGGCACTCTCACGTGCCTGCGCAAACACGGGGAAGAGGATCGCCGCCAAAATGGCGATGATCGCAATCACGACAAGCAACTCAATCAGCGTAAAACCACGTCGATTACTCATGCAATGCCTCCTTGTAGGGTATGATCTCTCATTATACCCCAGTTTTCAGCCGATGCAAGGTGGTTTTTCCGATCTCGGGTCAAAATTCGGGGGTTAAAACGGGGATTTTTCTGTGTGGGGAGGGCAATCCGTTCCCTCCCCTAATGGTTCTTACTTCTTTATGGCTTGCCCTGCGGCGCGCCACTCGACCCAACCCCCCTCGTAGAGGGTGGCGTCCGCACCGAGCAGGTAGCGCAGGGTGAACCAAGCAAGGCTCCCTTGACGCCCCGTGGCACAGTAGGTCACAATAGGGCGCTGAGGGTCTACTCCAAGTGCTTTGAGCTTCTCACGAACAGCGTCTGGGCTAAGCCACACGGCGACCTTCCCGTCCGATTTGAGCAGTTCGCCAATCGGCAAGCTCTGCGCGGTTGGCATGTGCCCCTCTTGGTACATCGTGCTTGGGCGCGCGTCAAGCACTTGCAGAGGCTCAGGCGAGTTTATCAGCTGGTTCAGCTCGTTGAGGGTGCGGGTCAACTCAGGGCGGGGATCGGGGGTAAAGCTTGCCAACTCCACGCGCGGTATCTCACGAGAAAGGGGACGGTTTTCCGCCTGCCACTTCTCAAAGCCACCGTTCAATACCGCCACGCGGTCATGCCCCAAGTAGACTAAGGCGAATAAGATGTAAGTTGCGGTGGTAAACGAGTCGGCGGAACTGGAGTAGACCACCACAGGCGTGTTGTTGCTGATGCCCAACTGCCCAAAGATGTCCGCCAAGCGCTCAGGGGGGAGGATTTGCCCCGGAATGCCCCCGCGCGAGACTCGCAAAGTCTCCGAGTTCAAATAGACTGCGCCCGGAATGTGTCCCTGAAGGTAAACCGAGACCTCGCTGCGGGCGTCAATCACTCGCACCTTACCCAAGTTCTGAGCGAGCCACTCGGTCTCCACTAAAGAGGGCTTTTCTATCTGGCTCCACGCTGAAATCAGGTTGGTTAGAAACAGCACCACGAACGCCGTTCGTTTGCTCATCGGTTTGATTACCTCCTGTATGGATGTTCGTTTGCTCATCGGTTTGATTACCTCCTGATGGATAGAGTCTACCAGAGGAAATATGGATTCCTAACAGGGGTCTATTCGTTGAGTTTAGGTTTCCAAAACGCTTGATTTAGGTGCAGGTAGTAGCACCGAAGGGCAAGCTTCGGTTCGTCTTCAAAACCCCGCCCCGTCATCCAGAGCGAAGTGAAGGGTCTCTGATTAGGGCTTTAGAGATTCTTCGCTTCGCTCTGAATGACAGAAGGGGAGCGTCAGAATGATAGTCCCCACCTTGCCACCCCGAGCGAAGCGAGGAGTCTGGGATTCCTCGCCTTCGGCTCGGAAGGACAGTTGGGGCAAGCTCGGAAGGACAGGGTGAGGAAGGCTCGGAAGGACAGGGGGCGCCGACCGCATCCAGTGCGGAAACATTCCCGACACTCGCGGAAACATTCCCGACACTCGCGGAAACATTTCCGACACTCGCGGAAACATTCCCGACACTCGCGGAAACATTCCCGACGCTCGCGGAAACATTTCCGACACTCGCGGAAACATT
>OGCI01000772.1_pt1 | contig 32274 bp, 22 predicted proteins | sample 1570021 | NCBI WGS metagenome assembly OGCI01 (sample SAMN06264664, study PRJEB24512) | hot springs metagenome | isolation source: Hot spring water | place: South Africa: Tshipise | collected 2015-06-21 | reverse complement strand
CTCAGGCGACGACGGCGGCTCTCGCCGCTCGGTTCGTTCCGCCCGTCTTCTCGTCTTCGTTTTCGGGGGCGCGCGCGTCTTCTCTTCCCCTCACGTGCCGTGGCTGCTTATCGGCATTTCCGCTTGTTTCGGCTCGAACTTCATATGAAGCCAGCCGTGACAGTCCACATATTACAGCGGCAGCTCTGGGTGCGACGACAAGTTACTGTCGGTCTCTTTATGCAACGGGGCGAAAATCCATTGATCGCCCTCAATGCGAGCAGTCGAAAGGGTTCCGAATACGCCGAGCCGACTGTTGATCATGCGCTTCTGTCCTTTTCCGATGTCGTCCACCAGTGGCTGAATCATTCGGCAATGTTCAGCCCTGCGTGGATTCAGGGCGGACAGATCGGGCGTTATGTAGAAATTCCTTATGACCCCAAGCAAGATGTCGGCGGCATCGAGAATGATCCGGTCTTCGGCGCTTACCGCTTCTCCTTCAATGCCGCATTCGCGGGGAAGCCGGCAGTAGTCTCGAAACCTCTTCCGGAGCTTTTCCAGAATCCATTCTTTATCGAGCGGACGTTGATACTGCCTCTCGCGGTCGATGTAAATATGGCGGAGCACCATCGGGTTGTTTTCGTCGTGGAAGTAATGGCAGGCCCCTTGCAAGCCCATCCGAAAGGTCAGCTCAACGCGACGGGTTTGATCCATCGAGGGGCTCAGGTCCTTGAGCCCGTTCTCGATTCGGAAAACCGCCATCCGACACCCCAATGGACGTGAAAAGGTTCTTGGTGGGTTCCTACGCGCGCGATCTTGGCCTGTCCTAAAAGGCAGCATGCCTGAGCCGATCTTCTTCTGAAAAGAGGCATGAAGAATCTGAAGCCAACAATCCGCCATGCTGTGGCCGGTGGAGCTGCTCCGAAGGTCGCTGTAGTGGCGGTGTTGGCCATGGTACCCGCTGTTCCGCCATGCCTCCTCAAGCGCCGCGATCAATTCACCGCGGCTTGCCTCGGGAACAAAAAGGAAGATATGCCAGAATCCTGGCTCCTTGGATTCATCGTGATAGACGATGTATTCGGTCGGCTCGGCCGGAGGCTGGGTGTATCCGAAAAGATCAGGTTCCGTCATCGGACTCCGAATCCTCATCACTGCCCGCTGCTGCCCGGACGCTGGCGAGCGACATCCTCGATGTACGCGATCTCGTCCGGGGTCAGGTCGAACAGGCGATAGACGATCTCGTCAATCTCCCGCTCCGTCGCCCGCAGTCCGGCCGCATCCTCCGCCTCGGCCTGCTTCGCCGCTCGCTCCGCCAGCTTCGTCAGCCGGGCCTTGTCGGCAGGGGAGGCAGAAGGGATGGGGATCGTCACGAGATTCCTGTTTATGAACCGCATCCGGCCGCCCTTCCACGGATCGCCAAGCGCCTAAAAAGTCATGCGGGCATACCAGTCAACAACGGAACTCAGCAAGACGGCGAGTAGCGCTCTTTCCGCGCCAGGGAGAATGTAGCCTGTGTTCCCAATGACGTGCCCCCCTTCAGACCATGCCGCCTTCAGGAGTTTGCCGATATCGGCGATAACAATTTTCGGCTCTGTAAAGGCATCGAGGTAGGATTGCGAGGGGTTATTATCCAATTCCAGCCAATGATGCTGACCCTCCGCCGCTCCATCCCGGGATGTTTGGCACTGCCCACGTGCCTTAAGTTCCTTGGAGAACTGAGACAGGTGGCGAAGGATGGCGGGATAGTGTTTGAGCTCCGTGTGGAATTCATACCGGACAAGGATCACGTATAGGTCATGGTACTCGTGCGTCCACCGATGAATGTCCCGCCCCCGGATCCACGGCTTGATGAGTTCGGCCGATTTGCGGTCCTCGCGAATCAACCGGTCGCGCGTGGCGCGGTCGATTACAAAGGCCTCGTTCAGGCCGGTCAATATACCCCGGTAGAAGCGGCCATTCACGTACTGCCCGAGCGGCGTTCCTTTTGAGCGCAGCTTGTCCACGAGGGCAAGGCCATCACCGCCTTCGAGCGACCAACCGTCAGCCTTGAGTTGTTCAGGCTTGTAGAGGTTGCCCCGCGTCGCAAGGGACTGATGAAGGGTTTCAAATTCCGCCTCATCCTTGATGACCACCACGGGTATTTCGTGGTTCTTGGCGGGAGCGCCTTTGTTGACCACAACGATCATGGGATCGGTGGCGGCGGCGAAGACAGGCAGTTCACAAAAATCCACCAACGCGCGAATTCGTTGGGATGCCAGCAACTGGCGCAAGCCCATGCCATATCCTGCACGCTGGAACTTGTTGGAACTGATGAACGTCAAGACGCCATCGTCGCGGAGGAGCCCCAACCCGCGCTCGTAAAAGAAACAGTAAATGTCGCCCCGCGCGGCAAAAGTCTTGAACCGGCGCTTCCATTCCATCTGCTGCGCGGTTCTCGCGAACTTCTTAACCGAGACATACGGCGGATTGGCGATGACGACATCGAAGCCGCCTTTTTGGTGGAAGACCTCGGAGAAGAAAATCTCGAAGTCGAAGGTCTCGCGGTCGCGGGTGAGTTGGCGGATGATTTCGTTGATCTGGCGGCGCAGGGCGGCCTTTTCAGACTGATCTGACTGATCGAAGAAGAGGGATTTCAGCTTTTCGAGCCGGTTGAAGGCTTCCTGGTTGAAGAGGTCCTTCTCAACCCCCAGCAACGAGTTGCCGCACACGATCTTGTAATCGAGGTTCGGGAGCGGCTTGATCTGCTTCACGTCCTCCTCGTCCACAACCAAAGAGAGCCAAAGCCGGAGCTTGGCGATTTCGACGGCGCTGGAGTCAATGTCCACGCCGTAGAGGGAGTTCTGAATGGCGTGGCGCTTGAAGTGATAGGGGGTGCGGGCCGACTGATCCGACGGATTGGAGGCATCGAAGAAGGGGTTCAGGGCCATGCGGCAGCGGACGATTTCGGTCATCATGCCGACCGGGAATGCGCCGGAGCCGACCGCGGGATCGCAGACGGTGATCGTCTTGAGCGCATCGTCCAGCGCCTTCGCATGGGCGATGATGCTCTTGGGCATCTTGACGGCATATTTCGCGTCCACCGCCTCGTAGTGCGAAATCTGCTCGCCGAGGCGGACGAAGGTTTCGATGTCGGCGCGAGGAACGGTGGTGACGGCTGTTTCCAGGTAGTTGATCAAGCTTTCCTGGCACATGTAGTGGACGATCTCGCGCGGGGTGTAAAACGCGCCCAGCCCTTTGCGCCGGTTTTCCTCGATCAGATTCTCGAAAACCTTTCCGAGCATTTCCGGGTCAATGGCGACCTCTTTTTCCAGCGGTTCGGCCTCGTTGACGGTGAAGTTGTAGCGGTCGAACACGTCGAGGACGCCGGTCCCGGTGACGCCTTCTTCAACAACCTCGTTGTTCGTGAATAGCCGGTTCGGGATGAGGATGTCGGTTTTCTCCCAGTCGTAGCCGTTCAGCGGCTCGAACAGACCGCCGTTCAGAAACGGGATGCGGCAGTTGAAGCGGCTGCACCACGCCTCGTGGCCCCGGTCCGTGGCGAGGGTGTCGTAGAAAAGGGGCTCGAAAACATCGTTGAAAAGATTCGACTGGTCCGACCGATCCGCCTGATCCACGAGCCGCCGGAGGAAGTCGCGCGGGCCGGTGCCCCAGTCCTTCCCTTTCTCGACACCGAGCCAGCCTTTTTTCTGGAGGAAATAGAGAAAGACAATCTGCCCGAGGAGTTTCTTGGCGAAGTCCACGGTGTTGACGCCCTTCGCGGTGAACTCGTCGCGGAGCGTCTTGTCCTTGGCGACCATCTTTTCAAGGGCGGCGTTGATGGCACCGACAAGCTCCGCGTACTCGCCGAAGAATTCCTTGGTGACGGCCTCGACGCTGAAGGCTTCCTCGATCTGCGCGAGCGTGGGATCAGTGGCGGTGTCCTGGAGAAGGTCGAGAAACCGGGTCTGCGCGGTGTGGCAGCTTTCGCCTTCGCCGACGAGGTAGGAAAAGCGGCGGGCGGGGGTGACTTTTTCTTCGGGCTTGATGAGTCCGGTTTTCGGGTCGCGGACGGACTCGTACTGCATCCGGACATAGGAGAGCCGCCAGCGTGCGGCGTCCGGCGACACAAACGCGACCAGGCCCGCTTCCTTGTAATGTTCGCCACGCTTGAGTTTGTGGGCCACGAAATCGCGCAGGGCGGTGCGGGTGCGATCGATCTTCCAATCCTCGGTCAGGTGAACGACGAGAACGTCCATCAACTCGCCGGTGGGATCGGTATACGTGGCCAGCCGTTGACAGCTTTTCACGTGCGCGGCAAAGGCGTCCGGCACCTGCATGGAGGTCTTCTTGGACTCGTCCATGCGGTTCAGCAGGTTGATGGCGAACCGGCGGAAGCGGTCCCGGTCGAAGGGCCGGGTGAAGGTGTCCTTGATGAGTTGGGCAGCTTGTTGCTTGTTCATACGGGCACGGTTCCCTTGCAATCCGGGTAGCCGGTGCAGCCCCAGAACTGCCGGCCCGCATTCTTGCCCGCTTTCGCCGTGCGCAGGACCATGGGTTTGCCGCAGTTGGGGCAGTTGGGGATGCGATCGGACGGATCCGACGGATCCGACGGATCATGTTTGCGGCGTTGCCGCTCGGCGAGCCGGGCGGCGGCGAGTTGTTCGCTATAGCCGCCGCCTTCGATGAAGGCCCGCTCCAGCGCGGCGATCTGCTGATCGAGCAGGAAATTCGCCTGGTGGATGAGGCAGATGAGGGCATTGGCCCGCACGGCGGGGTCGGCGTGTTCCAGCCAAGGCGCGTAGAGCGCCCAGCGCTGTCGATCCGTCAGATCGGTCAGATCCGACCGATCCGACTGATCCGACCGGTTCTGCCGGAAGCGCTGCGGGACTTGCCGCACGGCCAAGGCCTCCGGCGCGTCGGGCGCCCATTGCGGCAAGTGCCGGTGGCGGAGGAAATCCTCAAGATCGAGCAGGAGTTCCTCCAGGCTGGCGCGCGCGACGTTGAGCAGGCGCAGTTCGGTTTGCGAGGAGGTGGCGGCGGCGCGGCTGGCCTCCGCGATGTTCTGGCGGCCGGATCGGGCGGCCTGCACCATCTGGTCCACCGTGCGCGAATGCGGGTCGAGGAACTTCTCACAGAACCAGTAGGTCGCGTCGTAGACGATCGTCGCCGTCTGGAAGCTGGCCGTATCGCGGTAGCCGCCGCTGGGCCGAAGTTTAGGCATTACGTTCTCCTGAAACGATCCATGACGACAAGATCACCTCTCGCGGCATCATAAAATGGCGCATTTGCTGGGCGCGGGTTGCCTGAAAGAAATATGGCGAAATGTCCCGGCGCAGGATTCCGAGCACTTTCAGCGGCTCGACCTCGCGCTTGAGCGCTTCGGCGACCTTCTTGGTCGTCGGCTTGGGAAGGGAACCGTCTCTCAGAAGCTGGATTACGTTGCGGATGTATTCCTCGTCCTCATCCGTGAAGCCGGGGTACTGCTGGATTTCCTTCGCTTTGAGGCGTTTCAGGATGTAGGTGTCGTTGGCTCCGCCCTTGCGGCGGGGAACGGCGTCGTCCTTCTCGAGGCTGCTAGCAGCGGCGAAGGCTTCCTTGTTTCGATCCAACAGGGTGTAGAAGTCGGGCGGGATGGGTTGACGTTTCTCGGCGGGGTCTGACGGCTTCATAAGTTTTGCGGCAGTCAGAAAGTCGAGTTCAACCGGAGAAGACGTGTCTTGGGCAGCTAGGTAGAACTTGTCCAGACGGCCCTGCCGGAAGTAGGTCAGCAACGAAGGGAAGTGCGGCGCCACGGCGTCCTGCGCGGCCGGCACGGTGCGCGTGGACCGGGCCTTCTTCGGAAGTCGTTTGATCCGGGCGAAAAGCTCGGGTTGTTTGTCGCGCACGGTGCGGATTTCCGTGAGGTATTCGAGTTCGCTTTCTTCGTCTTCGTCCTCGCCGGTAATGATCTTCTTGCTGGTGAGCTTGGCGAAAAGGTCGTGCGATTTGACTTCCTCGCCCTCGGTCAACAGGCGGGCGTCCGCCCCCAGCATCTCGATGAATGCGTGAATCTTGGCTTCCGCGGACTCGCGCAGTTTGATGGCGTCGTTGCCCTCTTCCGTGGGAAAGAAGTTGTAGGTGTAGATGGCGCCGAAATTGCTATCCACGCGATTGACGCGTCCGACGCGCTGAATCAGGCGCGTTGGATTCCAAGGGATGTCGTAGTTGATGACCACGTTTGACCGGTGCAGGTTGACGCCCTCGGAAAGAACTTCCGTGCTGACGAGTATCCGGTAGGCATCGGACGGCTTGACGGCATTGGCATCGAAGTTGTCGATGACGTCCTGGAGCTGTGACTCGCCCGAATTGCCGCAGAACATGAGCGTCTTCTCGTCCACTTCGGCGCGGATGCGATCGGCCAGGTATCCGGCGGTCTCCTGCGACTCGGTGAAGATAACGAGTTTGCCCTTCTTCAGGTGCGGCTCGGATTTCAGGACTTCCCGGAAGGCCATCCATTTGGGATCGCGCCTGATGTCGGCCCACATCTCCTTGATTCGGTGCAAGGTGCGGTAGTCTGCCTCGAGGTGTTCGATGAATTCTGCCGAGAAATCCTTCGCGGCCAGCCGCACGGCCTTGTCCTGCTCCAGAAGGTTCTCAATCCCTTCCTGATCGTCCTGTTCGAGAAGATCGAAGATTTTCCCGATGTGCTTCTTGCTGATGTACACGTTGCCCTTCTTGAACTCCGCGATGACGCGGTCATACGAATGCGCGAACCGGTCCAGGGTCAGCCGAAACGCGTGGAAACTGCTTTCGAGGCGCTTGACCATCAGGATTTTCATGAACTTGGCGAGGTTTCGTTGGCCTTGCCGTTCGCGCTCATCCATTTTGCCTTCGTAGTAGAGCAGCGGCGCATATCGGGCGTAGGTGAAGTCGGAGGTAAGCAGCTTCAACGTCTCGTTGAAGATTTCGTTCTCCTGCTTGCTGAACTTGTAGAACAGCGGAATCGGGTCCTCGACCTCGGGAAACTTCAAGCCCTGCTGTTTCATGTCCTCGCCGTAGTATTTTTCGATCTCGGTTCGGGTGCGCCGCACCATCAGGAACTTTAGGACCCTCTCGCGGATCTCCTTGGCGTTCGCTTCAACCGTGCGGAAATAGAGTTCGCGGTCGGTCTGCCGATCCAGCCCCTTCAGCTTGGCTTGAAGGCCCGCGAAGAATGCTTCGAGATTGCGGAGGGTCGGTATGTTGCTGGCTTTGCCCGCCTGGAACAGTTTGACTTGGCTGAGAATATCCAACGGCGTGTTGTTCAATGGTGTGGCGGAAACAAGGATGACCCTCTTGCCTCGGCAGATTTGGGCGAGCATTTCATAGCTTTGGGTCGTTTCCGTGCGGAAGCGATGGGACTCATCGATGAAAACATTTTTGTATTTCGAAATGTCGCGCCCAAGGAGGTGTTCCAGCTTGCCGATGGACTCAAAATCCGTCTGCCGGACTTGAAAATCGCTGAACACATTCGGCCAAGAACCGCGCTTTTCTTTGTTGAGCAGATGCGGCGGCGCGATAACGAGATGCCGCCCGTCCAGTTGCTGGGCCAGCAGGGCTGCGATGTAGGTCTTCCCGAGCCCTACGACATCGGAAAGGAACACGCCGCCATACTCCTCCAGCACCTTGCGCGCGTTCAAAACCGCCTCTTCCTGATACTTCAGCTTCTTGAATCCCACGGGGACATACATGTCCTCAAGTTCTGAGGGGCGGTTCAGTTCGTTCCTGAAGTACTCGTAGAGGAATTTCAGATACAGTTCGTAGGGCGTGAAGCTGGCGAAGGGGGATTTGTTTACGATCGTGTCTTCGTACGGCTGCGATACGTCTACGGCCGTTGCCCACAGTTCGTTGAACTTGGCGATGGCGAAGTCGTAGTCGGCGGGATTCTTCAACTCGACATTGAACTCAAGATTGTCCTGAAGTCCGGCTTGAGTGAGGTTGCTTGAACCGGTGATGACCCGCCCTTTGTCCCGGTCGCCCTCCGAGAAGGTCATGATGTAGACCTTGGCGTGAAGGTTCTCGCTCGGGTGGGCCTTGATCTCCAGCTTGCCCGACCGAATCCACTCAACGAACTTGTGAACACCGCTTTCCACCTCAACGCTGTCAGCAGCTTTCTCCAACTCGTCGAGCACGTCCTTGGCAACTTGCTCCTTGCAGGTCGCGTGCGACTGAAGATCGAGTTCTCCCTGTTCTTTGGCCCGCTGGAGCAGGTCGTACGCGGTTCGGTCGGTCTGAAGTCCTACGAGAATCCGAATCTTCGCGACGTTCTCCAAGGACGGGTAAATTCTGTAGAAACCGCTGATGAAGAAGTAACCGACAAGGCAGTCGAAGAAGCGCGTGCCTTTGTGGAGCAGCGTGGCAAAACGATCGCGCAGCGACTGGCCCGCCTCGTTCGTAATGAACGTGAGGTCCAACGAAGGCGGTCTTGTATGGGAACCATTTGTCATCCGCTTTGCGTCTCCGCTGCTTTGCCTTCTCTCACCCACTCGTCCACCTCAGTCGCTTTGAACTTCCATAGTCGGCCAACTTTGTGGGCAGGAAGCTTCTTCCGTTCTATCCACTTGTAAACCGTGTCCGGGTTCACTCCGAGATGTGCGGCGATCTCGTCCACCGACAGCCAACGCTCTTGTTGCATCGTCATTTCCGTTTGTCACTCCGCGCCGGGATCGCCCGGCGCATGGATCATAAACGCTTGATACCGTAGCAAAGCGTGTCCACGCAAGCGTGCGGAAACCGGTCAGGACCGGACAAAATTGAAACCGAACCAAGTTCTCAAGCGCCCCAGTTCCGCTCCGGCGATTGAGAACACGTTGTTACCGCATCCCGTGAACGGAGCGCACAGTAACCGGCATTGCACGGCGTCTTCGCCGTGGCGTGACGGGTGCGCGCGGAGCGAACCCGGCGAAGCCGGACACCGCGGAGGGCCAGCGGCCCGACCCAGCGACGGAGAGCCCGTGCGCGTCGGAGCGGTGACGGGCGCGAGAACGAGAAGAGCGCCCGGCAGGCTCTTGCCGCCGAAAAGGCAAATGGCCGCGACGTTTGCACCGTACGTGCACACTCGGGGCGAATTGCCCGGCGGCGTTGGGGGGCCGTGTTTGAAGTGACGGCTTTCGACGGGTGGAGTTTACGGAGCCCGGCGGAAACGGCACTTGAAACATGGCCGGGGTAGAAACCGACGAATTCCGACGCCTCAAGCGGCGGGATTAGAGCGCATTCCGAGGGGATTTCCAGACGTTGGAAGACTGTCGAAGGCACTTTTCCAAACGTTGGAAAAACGCGACAGCGCTCTTTCCTGGCTGGCTGCTGCCGCCGCAGGCGGCATAGGGGGTTGGTGAGTGGAGCCCGTCAATCCGCAGCCTCTTCCTCTTCGCGCGCGCCCACGAAAACGAAGACGAGAAGACGGGCGGAACGAACCGGGCGGCGAGAGCCGCCGTCGTCGCGTCAGCGGCGACCGGGGCAGCCGGCCTCGGCCCGACCCGCCCCCGCGACGCTACGGCGCGGCAGGCGTTCAGAAGGGCCGACCGGCGACCGCGCCCACGCAGGCGGCGGAAGCGCAGGCACGCGGCCCAGTGCGGCACCTTGCTCCGAGCCGCGTCCAGCGACGAGGAGTAGAAGCACGGCGCGTGTCGCGCCGTACGTGGGGGCGAGGAGCGACAGCGACGAGCCGGGGGAAGCAAGAACCGTGACGCCTCCGGCGGCGCGGTTCTTGCGTATGTTCCGAGCGGCACGTCAGCGTCGCGAGGTACCGGCGTTGCCTTGTCGGGCGGGATTGGGTTTACTCTGGCCCCAGTACGGCGGTTCGCACAAGGTTCAAGAAGGACACCGCCACCCCATCCTCCCCTTCTCCACCGGATGCCGTGGCCGCAGGGGCCCCCCCCCGGCGGCTCGCGCCCCTTTGCGGGTGCCGGCAGCGGCGGGACGGCGTCGGGCGACCGTTCAGCAAATCCACCGCCGGCGCAGCGCGAAGAGCGCCGCTGCGAGCACCGCCAGCGACGCAGTCCCCGGCTCCGGGATGACCGCTCCCTCAATGTACAACTCGTCAATGCGGATCTGCTGGCTTCCGCTCGCCGCCGCGTTCCATGCGTAGATCCGAAGCTGCACCGTCCCCGTCCACCCGTCGATCATGTTCGCTCCGTCCACAAAGTTGAACGGCGTCAAGAACGTCGTGCCCAGCGCCAACGTTGTTCCGACCTGGTTCCACGACGCCCCGCTGTCGGTGCTGTAAAAGAAGCCGACCGACTGCGGGCCGTTGGCATTCCGCTGAGCAAAGAACGAAACGTTTTCGAGATTGTACGAATAGCCCGGCCCGAGCGTCAGCGTCACCTCGAAGGCCGCGTCCGCGGCGAAATCCAAGGCTGTGCTGTCCCGAAATGCCGTGGACGTATTCTCGGTCGCGTAGCCTTGCCCGTTGAAACCATCCTTGCCATCCGGATCCAACACGAGGGCGCCGCCCGGCCGAACCTGGACGTTGGTAAAGATCCCGAAGGTGGCTTGCGCGCCGTAGAGCCCGTCGATTTTGATCGCCGTCTCCGTGTACGAGGCGGCAGCGAGGCCGAACGTGTACATCGCGATCGTGTTGGTTTGCTTCGGCGCGGCTACAGCATCTGTGAAGGTGTACGGCCCCGGCGTCGGCGGCACGTGAGCTGTGCCATGGGTTGACCAGTTCCCGGGCGTTCCGTAGATGGCATCGCGGAGCACGGCCGTGGTGCCGTTGGTGACGAACGCCGTGTTGCCCGTGTTGTCGCCCGCGATCCCGCGCGCGAACGCCGACACGCCGGCGCTCAGGCCGGGCGGAAGATACGAGTCGTTGGCGGTCGCCGCTCCCGAGGTCCGCCACGTCATCGTATTATCCCATGAGGCGCCGGATACGAAGTTCGGACTGACCCAGGAGCCCTGAAAGGCGAACAGATTCTCGCCGCTGGCAGCGAGGGCGAGGTTGTGCGAATTGTTCGTCACGATGACGCCCGCCGAGATGTTGCTCGGCGCGGTCCAGACGAACGCGTCCTCGGTCATGGCCCCGGGTATAGAAGCGTTGGTCCGCCAGTATCCATGCTGGTCCCACGCGTTATCCGTGAACACGACATGCGTGCCCGCTTCGATGTCTTTCGTGAAGAGAAACGCAAACGTGTCTGCGTCGTCCGACGAAAGCTGCACAAACATCAAGTCGCCGGCCTCCAGCCGCTACTGTGCCCGCGCATCGATCCACCCCGCCGCGATCAGGAACGCGGCCGCCCACGCCCACCGCACAACCTTCATCGCCAGGCCTCTATTGTATCCCACCAGTCAGCCTACAAGCCTGCCGGGATTTAACAGAAGGCCGCACACCGTCAAGCAAAAAAACACCGATCCCCGTCGCCGATTGCCCTTGCCGAAAACGCGTCGCGGCTCGGCCGAATTCCAGCCCTCCCTCCCGACGCCGTTTGCGAAGCGTGGGAGCCGCCGGATAGGATGGCTGCGGGATGAGTTGACGATGAGCATGAAGGCCACTCCCGAAGCCCTCGACGCGTTGGCGCGAGGCATTCATGCGACGCCGGCCGATCTTCTCGGTTTGTTCGTCGAGAACGGCCGCGCCATCGCCCGCGCGTGGCTCCCCCACGCCGCCGCCGCGGACCTGCTGGACCTGGAGACCGGCGCCGTGCATTCGATGCGGCGCATCCACCCCGCCGGCATCTTCGAATGGCACGGCACCGCATCGCGTCCCTTCCGCTACCGCCTGCGCGCCACCGACTCTCGCGGCGACGTCGCGGTCCTCGAGGATCCGTGGCGATTTCCGCCGTGGCTGGGCGACTTCGACCTTCACCTGTTCCACGAGGGGACAAACTACCGCGCTTACCAAAAGATGGGTGCGCACCTGCGCGTGGCGGAGGGCGTGCCGGGTTGCCACTTCGCCGTCTGGGCCCCCAACGCCCGGCGGGTCAGCGTCGTCGGCTCGTTCAATCAATGGGACGGCCGCCGCCATCCCATGCACCGTCGGGGCCTCGGTGGCGTCTGGGAGCTGTTCATCCCCGGCGTCGAGGCGGGCGCCCTGTACAAATTCGAGGTCCTCGGCGCCGACGGCCGGATCGAGCAGAAGGCCGACCCCTTTGCCTTCGCCGCCGAGGTGCGGCCGCGGTCGGCCTCGGTGGTCTGGCCCTGCGGCCGGCACGTCTGGAACGACTCGGTCTGGATGGAACAGCGCGGCGCGATTCGCTGGCACGAAGCGCCGATCCAGGTGTACGAAGTCCACCTCGGCTCATGGCGCCGCCGCAAGGGGCCGGGCGACGGGCTGCCGACCTACCTCGAACTGGCCGACGAGCTGATCCCCTACGCGCTCGACCTCGGGTTCACCCACCTGGAGCTCCTGCCGGCGGCCGAACACCCGTTCGACGCCTCGTGGGGCTACCAGACCACCGGCTATTTCGCGCCGACCTCGCGATTCGGCACCCCGGACGACTTCGCCGAATTCGTGGACCGCTGCCACCGGGCCGGCCTCGGCGTGATCGTGGACTGGACGCCGGCCCACTTCCCAAAGGACGGGCACGGGCTGGCGCGCTTCGACGGCACCCACCTTTATGAGCACGCCGACCCCCGGCTGGGCGAGCACCGGGACTGGGGCACCCTGATCTTCAACTACGGCCGCCATGAGGTCCGCTCGTTCCTGCTGTCCAGCGCCATGTGGTGGGCGGACGCCTACCACGTCGACGGCCTGCGGGTCGACGCGGTGGCCAGCATGCTCTACCTCGACTACTCCCGCCCGCCGGGGGAATGGATCCCCAACCGTTTTGGCGGGCGGGAGAACTTAGAGGCGATCGATTTCCTGCGCCGGTTCAACGAGGTCGTCCACGCCGAACACGCGGGGTTCCTGACGTTCGCCGAGGAATCCACCGCCTGGCCGATGGTCTCCCGACCCGTCTACCTCGGCGGCCTCGGCTTCGACTTCAAGTGGAACATGGGGTGGATGCACGACACGCTCGAGTATTTCGGCAAGGACCCGGTGCACCGCAAATACCACCACAACAGCCTTACCTTTTCGATGGTGTACGCCTTTTCGGAGAACTTCATCCTGCCCCTGTCCCACGACGAAGTCGTCCATGGCAAGCGGTCGCTGTTGGACAAGATGCCCGGCGACCTCTGGCGGAAATTCGCGAACCTGCGGCTGCTGCTGGCCTACATGGCCGCGCATCCGGGCAAGAAGCTGCTGTTCATGGGCGGCGAGTTCGGTCAGTGGGGCGAATGGAACTGCCATGCCGAACTCGACTGGGCTCTGCTGGACTACGAGGCCCACGCCGGGGTGCGCAACCTCGTGCGCGACCTCAACCGGCTGGTCCGCGCCGAGCCGGCCTTGCACGAGGCCGACACGTATCCGGAGGGCTTCCAGTGGATCGATCTTCACGACTCAGAGCAATCCACGCTCTCGTTCCTCCGGGTGGCGAAGTCTTCTGAGGATTTTCTGGTCGCGGCGTTCAATTTCACCCCCGTGCCGCGGCACGAATACCGCCTCGGCGTGCCGCGGGGCGGCGTGTACGGGGAGATCCTGAACACCGACGCGGCGATGTACGGCGGCAGCAACTGCGGCAACGCGGGGGAGGTCGTCGCCGAGGCCCGGCCCTGGAACGACCGGCCATGGTCCCTTTCGATCACCCTGCCGCCGCTGGCGGCTGTCTGGTTCAAGCCGCCGCCCGCCCTGGAGGTTTCGCCGGCGCCGGAAACGCCCCCCGCGGCGGATTCGACAAGTGCTGCCGGGCCGCTACAATAGACCGGCGCGCGACGGTGGGGTACCGAAGCGGCCAAACGGAGCAGACTGTAAATCTGCCGACTCTATGTCTTCGAAGGTTCGAATCCTTCCCCCACCACCATTCGCCTGACCAACCGGTCCGCTCGGACCGCATCCGGTGACCCCCAGCGTCGTTCCCCGCGGAAGGGCGACGCGGCGATGCCCGCCGTCCCGCGGCGGAGCGTTCCAGCAGTCCGCACGAGAGCACGGCCTCCGGCGGCCGGGCGTGCCGGCGGCTCCTCGCCCGCGACGCACTTTCGGCCGTCGGCCGAGGTGCCGCGCGGGGCGTGCGCCGGGCCGGCGACTGGTGTACCATCGCCGCCCGTTCGGCGCAGGCCGGGAGCGTTCCATGACGATGACATCGCGCGAGATCCGCCGGTCGTTCCTCGAGTTCTTCCGCTCGAAGGGCCACGAGATCGTGCCCAGTTCGCCGGTCGTCCTGCCCTCCGATCCCACGTTGCTGTTCGCCAACGCGGGCATGAACCAGTTCAAGGACATCTTCCTCGGGGCCCGCGCCCCGACCTTTCGCAGGGTCGCGAACACCCAGAAGTGCATCCGGGTCAGCGGCAAGCACAACGACCTGGAGGAGGTCGGGCGGGACACCTACCACCACACCTTTTTCGAAATGCTGGGGAACTGGTCGTTCGGCGATTACTACAAGCGGGAAGCCATCGCCTGGGCCTGGGAGCTGCTGACCCGGGTCTGGAGGCTACCGCGCGAGCGGCTTTGGGCCACCGTGTTTCGCGACGACGACGAGGCCGAGAACCTCTGGCGGGAGGTCACCGACATTCCGGCCGACCACATTCTGCGGTTCGGCGAGAAGGACAACTTCTGGGAGATGGGCGACACCGGCCCGTGCGGACCCTGTTCCGAGATTCACTTCGACCGCTCGCCCGACGGCTGCCCGCCGGATTGGATCAACGCCGGCCGGGCCGACGTGATCGAGATCTGGAACCTCGTGTTCATCCAATACAACCGCACGGCCGACGGCCGTCTCGAGGAGTTGCCCCAGAAACATGTGGACACGGGGATGGGATTCGAGCGGATCGCGTCGGTGCTGCAGGGGGTCGCCTCCAACTACGACACGGACATCTTCGCCCCGCTGATCGGCCTTGTGCGGGAGCGGACCGGCCGGCCCTACGAGGGCGAGGACGCCGTGGCCATGCGGGTGATCGCCGACCACGTGCGGGCCCTGGCGTTCGCGATCGCCGACGGCGTCCTGCCGTCCAACGAGGGCCGCGGCTACGTCCTGCGCCGTCTGCTGCGCCGGGCCGTTCGCTACGGCCGCAAGCTCGGGCTGCGCGAGCCGTTTCTGGCCGACCTTCTTCCCCCGCTCGAGGCCTCGATGGGGGACGCGTTCCCGGAGCTGCCGGCCGGCCGCGACCGGATCGCCCGCGCCCTGCGGGCCGAGGAGGAGGGATTCGCCGCGACGCTCGACCGCGGCCTGGCCCTCTTCGACGAGGCCGCTGGCATCGCCCTTCGCGCGGGCGACCGCGTGTTTCCCGGCGGGGAGGCGTTCCGCCTTTACGACACCTACGGGTTCCCGCTCGACCTGACCCGGCTGATGGCCGCCGAGCGAGGCCTGACGCTGGACGAGGCCGAATTCGAACGGCGGATGGCGGAGCAGCGCGACCGCGCCCGGGCCGCCCGCAGGGATGCCGCCGATGCCAGCGCTGACCGCGTGGCGTCCCTGACTGCCACCGGCCTGCGCTGCCAGTTCGTGGGCTACGACACGCTCACCGCCCCCGCCCGGATCCTCGCCCTGTTCCGTCGCGGTCGGGACCGCGTCGCCGCCCTCGATGCGGGCGAGGAGGGCGAGGTGCTGCTCGACGCCACGCCGTTCTATGGCGAGGCCGGAGGACAGGTCGGCGACACCGGCTCGCTGGTGCGCGAGGGCGCCGAATTCTTCGTTGCCGACACCCGCAAACCCGCGGATGGCATTCTGCTGCACGTCGGCCGGGTCGTCCGCGGCCGCGTGGCGGAGGGCGACACCGTGACCGCCACGGTGGACGGCGAACGCCGGGCGGCCATCGTGCGGCATCACACCGGCACCCACCTTCTCAATGCGGCGCTGCGGGGCCGGCTCAGCGACCAGATCAAGCAGGCGGGCTCGTGGGTCGGCCCAGACCGCTTCCGATTCGACTTCCACTGGTTTGAGGCCGTGGCCCGCGACGTCCTCGCGGAGATCGAGGAGCAGGTCAACCTGTGGATCATGGACGACCGCCCCGTCTCGACCTACACGATGCCGCTGAAGGACGTGCCGGGGTCCGGGATCGTCGCGGTGTTCGACGAGAAATACGGCGACATCGTCCGGGTGGTGGACATCGAGGGCGTGTCTCGAGAACTCTGCGGGGGCACCCACGCCCGTTCGACCGGCCAGATCGGCGCCTTCCGAATCGTTTCGGAGAGTTCCGTGGCCGCCGGCGTCCGCCGCATCGAAGCCCTCTGCGGCCGCGCGGCGTGGGCGGCCGGCCGGGAGGATCGCCGCCTGCTGGAGGAGCTGGGCCGGAGCCTGAGCGCGGCGCCCGCGGATCTGCCGACGCGCGTCGCGGCGCTGGCGGAGGAGGTCCGGGGCCTTCAGCGGAGGCTTCGAGAGCTCGAGGCATCCGCCCTCAGCGGCGCATGCGAGGCGCTGCTGGCCCGTCGCGCGACGGTGGCCGGAGTGCCGCTGGTGGCCGGTTTTGTCGGGGCGGCCGCGCCCGAGGCGTTGCAACGGGCGGCGGATGGCCTGTTGGCGCGAATGGGGTCGGGGGTGGTGGCGCTGGGGGCAACGCACGAGGGCAAGGCGGCCTTCGCGGTGGCCGTTAGCGACGACGTCGTCGTCCGCGGAGCGCACGCAGGCCGGCTGGCGGGAGCGATCGCGAAGCTGGCCGGCGGAGGCGGCGGCGGACGCCCACATCGCGCGCAGGCGGGGGGCCGGCACGCCGACCGCGCGGAGGCGGCCATCGCCGCCGCCGCGCCGGAGCTGGCGCGACAACTCGGAGCGGCCTGACTACCTCTACGGCGCGGGGACGCCGGCGCCGTGTGCAGGGGCGGGCGCCGGCACGCCGAGGATCCGGGCCCCGCCGAGGTCGCCCATCGTAGCCCGCTGCAGGTCCGTCCATAGGGTGCCCGGGCCGGCGTGGATCACGCGGATGCGCAGATCGGGCCTCAGCCGGCTGGCGAACTCCCAGAGCGCAAAGGCCTCCGGATCGCCAAAGGCAGCCGCCTTCAGTTGGTATCCCCGCGCCCGCTCGCCCTCGACAAGCCGCACCGCCTGCGCGGCGGCTTCGCCCTCGACCCTCACGCGCCGGGCGTTGTACTCGGCCGTGCGGCTTTGGATCTCCGCGACCGTCTTCTGCGTCTCCGCCGCGATCGTCGCCACCTCCAGCTCCTGGGCCGCGCGGATTTCGCCGACCAGCTTCAACGTTTCCTGACGCACCTGCTCGCCGCGTTGCTCGATGAGGCTCATCTCGGTGTTCAGCTCCGCCTGTTTCTTCGCGGTCCCCTGGCGCGTCTTGTTGGTCTTGTCCTGCTCGACCGCGATGCTCGCCTCGCGGATCGGGGTCAGGATGTCGGCCGGCACGTCCACGTGGCGGATGAGGGCGTTGTGAATCACGATCTCGCGCTCGCCCATGACCCGCTTCAACGCATCGGTCAGGTCCGCCTGGAACTTTTCCCGGCCCTCGCCGAGGATGAAGTCGGTGACCTTGTAGGCCGACCCCTTCAGCCGCGAGACGGAGAGGATCTGCGGCATCAGGGCCTTCTCCACGACCGCTGGCAGGTCGCCGTAGGTGCGGAAGATGCCGGCAATCCGTTCGGGCAACAGCTCGAACTCCACGGTCATGTCGAGGCTGACCTCGAACCCGTCGTAGGAGGGAAAGCTGACGAACTGGTTCAGCACAAAGGCCGCGGCGGATTCCGCGGGGGCGTCCGGCAGCGGCGGGCGTTTCGCCGCCTCCTGCCCCGCGGTGCGCGCGGCACGTCCCAACGGCGCCCACCCGCGGAAGCCGAGGATGCTCGACTTCTCGGCATAACTCTCCCGGTCCTCCTGTTGCTGACGCAGGAGGCTCTGGGCGAGCTGGTTCGCGGTGTTGGCCCGTTGCTGCTCGTCCGCCATCACGCTGAGTCGTTTGGTCAGCACCTCCCCGCCCTGCCGGCCCAGCAGCGAGACCTGGTTGAGGCCGACCTCCAGCACGTCGATCTTGAAGCGTTTCGGGTTCACATAGTACAGGCCGGGCTGCAGGATCTCGCGGCGGACACCCTTTTGCCCAGGCCCCGCAAAGTCGCCGGCGGGCGCCGGCTCGCCGGACAGGGCGGTGACCACGCCGACGTAGCCGATCGGGATGCTTTTCGCGTCCACGATCTCGATATGATATCCGTATGGATTCAGACGGTATTTGCCCGGGCCGAGCACCCGTTTCCAAACGCCCTTTTGCCCAGGATCGGCGAGGAATTCGCCCTGCGGAAGGTCCGCTCCGACTTTCGCGGTCACCACGCCGACCTTGCCGATCGGGATCATGACCACCGGAACGATCCTCCAGTCGTGCAAGAACGGGTTGAGGAAGTACCGCCCCTCGCCCAGCACGTCCTCCTGGATGCCCCGCTGGCCTTTTTGGGCCAGGATCTGGCCGGGCGGCAGCGGGGCACCGGTCTTGGTGGTGATCACGGCCATTTCGTCCGGCCCCACGTACAACCGGCAGAAGAACCACATCCACGCGGCCCACAGCGCCGCCGCCACGACGGCCAGGCCGGCGATTCCGCGACGCATCGCCTTCATCGGCGCGCCTCCCCGGACGCCGGCGTATCGCCGCGGGGCGCCGCCGCCTCCGGCGGTCCGCCCGGCGGCGCGGTCGCCGGCAGCAGCGTCTGCAAGAGCCGACCGAACCCCTCCTGGCCGTCCGTTGTCAGGATGTTTTCGATTCCGGGCGCCACCTGCTGAAGGAACACGTAGCGCGCGTAGTTCATGCCGCCGCCGAACGCCTCGACCTGGCTGCGCATCACGGTGGCGCGAGCGTCGTTTTCCATCCGCACCACCTCCGCCCGCCCCGTCGCCTCCGCCAAAACCGCCTTCGCGCGGAACCCGGCCGCGTCCAGCTCGATTCGGGCCACGTCGAGGCTGCGCGTCGCGTTGGTGATGCTGACCGACTGGGCCTGCCGCGCTTCGATGACCGCCTTGATCCGCGCCGTGTCGGCCTCGACCCGAGCCTTGTTCTGGAGCGCCAGCATCTCCTGGCGGGTCAGCTCCGCCTTCGACCGCGCCTGTTCGATCTGCTGCTCGAACTTGCGCGCCTCCTGCACGGCGATCTCGCGTTCCCGGATGACGCGGGCGATCTCGTCGGGCACCTTGATGTTGCGGATCAGGACCGATTTCACCGCGACGCCCCACTCCTCGCACTTCTCCCGCAGGTGGGTCTCCAGCGTGTCCTGAAACCGCTGCCGCGTCTCGCCCATGATGAAGCTGGTCGCCGGCTGCTTGCTGCCCTCGATCCGGCTGAAGCCCCGGGCCCGCGGCAGGATGATCTTTTTGATCACGTCCTCCATGTCGCCGATCCGGTGCGTCAGGAGGGCCGCCTGCTCCCGGCGGATGGCGAACTCGAGCGTGCCCTCCACTTCGACGATGAAGCCGTCGGAGGTCAGGAACGTGATGGCGTCCTCGCCGCTCAGCTCGAACCGCTGGCTTTGCAGACTGACCTCCGTCACGCTCCACATGAACGGGTTGAGGTAGTGCGTGCCCGGGTCGAGCACGCGGGCCAGCACCCCCTTGGAGTCCTCCTCGACGAGAAACGTGTTGCGGTGGTTTCTCGGTCCTGTCCCGTCCAGCGGGTCGTCCCCCACCAGCGACACGAGCACCCCCACGTGGCCCGGCCGGATCGAGACCGCGTCGAACGGCTGTACGTCGATGGCGTAGGGGTTGAGCCGGTAGGTCCCGGGGGAGAGGATCGCCGGTAGGATGCCCTTTTCGCCGGGCCCGGCGAGGATCCGGCCCGGCTCGGGCTCTTGCCCGTAGAGCCGCACCTGCACTCCTAGCCGGCCGGCGGGGATGGTGACCACGGGATGATATTCCCACGACCAAGTCCACGGATTTCGGAAGTGCCGGCCTTCGGCCAGCACGTCGAGCTGGATGCCCCTCTGGCCCGGCTCCAGGGCCAGGATTTCACCCGAGGGCAGGACTTTCCCGGTCTTGCGGATCAGCACCGCGACCTGCCCCGGCTTCGGCTCGATCCGCCAGAAGAACCAGAACCACGCCGGCAGCGCGACGACGGCGACGAGGATCAGAAGGCCGCCCCACGGCATCCGCGCCCAACTGACCGTGGGCCGGGCGCCGCCACCCGGCCGGCGCTGTGACGGCAGCGGCGGCGGGGAAACGTCTTCGGTGTTCATGGGCGATGCTCCTGTTGGGACCGACGCCGACCATACACCCGGGGCGCCGGAGGCACAACGCGGTCAACCAGCCGCGGCGATTCCGGTGGCGGCGCAGCCGCCCGGCGGCCGTTAGGAAGACTCATTCCGCGACCAGCACGCCGATCGCGTTGGAGGCAAACCGGCCGGCCGGCATCCCCGGAATGGCCGGATTCTGATTGCGGGGCACGTGCAAAATGCCCCGGAAGACCACGACGCCGCCACGCCAGAAATACCGCGTCGCCACCGTCGTCTCGAAGAAAAGGTTCCCGCCCGGCGGCAGCGTCACGACCTCGGCCGGCTGAAAGAACTGGGACTCCGGAACGGGGCGTATCGTGTTGTCCCGCAGCCCCCCGGGATACGTCCAGGAAAGCAGGAGGATCGGCCGTTCAGGGAGTGTCACCGGCTCGGTTGAGACATTGACGGCCCGTCCGCAAATCCGCAACGGTTCGCCCCGCCGGACGCTGGTGCTATCGGACCACAACTCCACCCGCAGCGGACCCCTTATCGGCGATTCGCCCAGCGGCCCCACCCCCGCCGGCTTTATGTGCGCCGCCGGCGATCCGCAACCTACGATTGCACATGCCGCCGCACAGGGTGCCAGCAAGCGGGCGATCGGCACGTCGAGACGCAACGCCTTCATTTCTCGACTCTACATTGCCAAGGGAAGAAAACACAACGGGATGCGGTGTTCTCTTGCGAGAAGGCACCGGCGTGGGCGGCGCCGGTCCCGGCCCCTCCCCGGCGGCTCGACCGCGGGAAAATTGGCGGTAGTCTTGAGGGGCATGAAGCCCCTATGGGTCTATTGCACAGCCCCCAACGCCGCGGCGGCGCGCCGGATTGCGCGCCGCGTCATCGAGGCGCGGCTGGCCGCGTGCGCGAACATCTGGCCGCGCTGCGCGTCGGTCTACCGCTGGCAGGGAAGGATCGAGACGTCGCGCGAGGCCGTCATGATCTTTAAGACGACTCGGGCGCAATGGCCGGCGCTGCGCCGGGCGGTGGTGGAACTTCATCCGTACGAGTGTCCATGTGTGATCGCGGTGGAGATCCAAGACGGCTTCCGGCCGTTCCTCGAGTGGATCGCCGACTCCGTGTCCGAGCCCGCCCCGGGCCGGCGGCGTGGGCGGCGTTTTCAGTGATGGTTTCTGCTCCAGACCGCGTGGACAGCGCGGGCCGGCGCGCGACGCCGCGTGCGGACGGCCGCCCATGACGCCCCTGGCCGAGGTGGCGGCGCTCGTAGCGCTGCTGGCGGGCTCCGCCTTCTGCTCGTCGGCCGAAACGCTCTTCTTTTCGCTTGACGCGATCCGGCTGCGGCGGGTGGCGCGGTCCTATCCCCGCATCGATGCCGCCCTGCGGGAGCTGACGTCCCGGCCGACTCGCCTGCTCTCGACCGTGCTAATCCTCAACACCCTCGTCAACATCGCGGCGGCCGCCGTCTTCTACCGGATCATGCGCCGTGTCCGGCCCGACGCCGCCGAAACGGCTTCGATTCTGGTCATGACCGGCCTTTTGCTGGTCTTCGGCGAGTTCGGCCCGAAGCGGCTGGCGCTGCGGTTCGGGCCGGTCCTCGCGCCGGCGTACGTGCGCGCGATGCGGGGCGCCACCGCGCTGGCGGCGCCGCTGCGGCGGCTGCTTGAACGCATCACCGCGGCGTTCGAGCCGGTGTTGAGACCCCGCGGCGGCGGATTGAGCGGGGAGGAATTTCGCAGCGTCGTCGAGATCGGAGGGGAGACCGGCATCATCGACGCCGAGGAGCTCTCGCTGATCAAGGCCATCATCAGCCTTGAATCCATGGTCGCCGCCGACGCGATGACCCCGCGCGTGGACCTCAAGGGGATCGATCTGGCCGACGACCCGGCGTCGCAGGTGCGGGTCGCGCGGGCCAGCCGACGCCACTTCCTGCCGCTCTATCGGGATTCGCTGGACAACGTCGAGGGGTTCCTGGACGTGCGCCGGTACCTGCTCGACCCCGCCCACTCGATTGCCGCGGCGACGATCCCGCCGTTCTTCGTGCCCGAGAACATCCGCCTGAACCGGCTGCTCGCGCAGTTCCAGGCGGAGGGCCGGCGGGTGGCGCTGGTCGTGGACGAGTTCGGCGGCACCTCGGGCATGATCACGCGGGGCGACATCATCGAGCGCATCACGGGCGAGATCTACCAGGAGATGAGCCGCCCTCGGCCGATCTTCCAGGAGGCGGGCCCCAACCGCTGGCTGGTGGACGCCTCGTTCAGCCTGGGAGACCTCAACCGCAAACTCGGTCTGGAGCTGTCCGCCGAGGGCGCCGACCGTCTGGCCGGCTGGCTGGCGGCCCACGCGGGCCACATCCCCCGGCCCAACGAGATCGTCGAGGCGCAGGGGGTGCGGGTCACCGTCCGGAAGGTCGAGCGCCATCGGGCGACGCTCGCTCATATCGAACGGTTGACGGGAACCGATCCCGCATGAGCCCCGGAGTATCCATCGCGCTGATCGTGGCGTGCCTCGCGGGCAGCGCCTTCTTCGCGGGGTTGGAGACGGGCGTCGTCGCGGTCAACCGGCTCCGGTTGCGCCACCTCGTTCAACACCGCGTCCCCGGCGCCCGGTTTGTGGAGGATTTTCTCCGCGAACCCGACCGCCTTCTCGGGACGACGCTGATCGGGACCAACCTCTGTCACGTGGTGATGACGGTCGCCGCGTCGAGCCTCGCGCTTCATCTCCGGCTGCCCGCTGCCGAGGCCGTGGCCGCCACCGTAACGACCCTCGTTCTGCTGGTCTTCGGCGAGTACCTTCCCAAGGCCTGGTTCCAGGCGTTTCCCGCATACCGCACCCTGCCGTTCGCGCGGGCGCTCTGGCTCGCCTCCCGCCTGTTTCAACCCCTGCACGCCCTGTTGGGCATCCTGACGCGCCCATTCCTGCGCGCCGATGACGCCGACGCCGCTCCGCCGCTGCTGACGCGGGAAGAGTTCGTCCACCTGGCCAACGAGGGCGCCCGCGCCGGCATCCTCTCGCCGGCCGAGGTTCGGATGATCACCGGCGTGATGAGCATCGGCGGGATCCGGTGCCGCGACATCATGGTCCCGCGGGATCGCGTCGTCGCCGTCGACGCCGGCACGCCGGTGCCGGCCCTGCTCGACCTGGCGCGAACCACGGGCCACTCCCGGTTTCCCGTCCGCGACCCGGCGCGCGACGCCTTCGTCGGCATCGTGAACATCTACGACGTGCTCGCCGACGAGGGCGCGGAGGCCCAGACGGTGGACGCCTACGCCCGTTCGCCCCAACTGGTCTCGGATTACGACCTGGCCGACCACGTCATGCCGAGAATGCGCGTCGCCCGGCAACCGCTGATGCTCGTCGTGAGCTCCGCCGGAGAGGTCGTCGGAATCGTCACCCTCGAGGACGTGCTGGCCGTCGTCGTCGGCCCGCCCGGCCCCGCCGCCCCGCGCGCCAAATGATCCCCGGTATCCGCTGGATCGTTGTGGACGGGTACAACCTCCTCCACCGCGCCGGCGGCGCCGGCGGCGGAGACTGGCGCGGCGCGCGGCACCGTCTGATCCGACGCATCGAACGACTGGCCGCGCCGGGTCTGCGCGTCACCGTCGTCTTCGACGGCCGTTCATCCGTCCCTCCGGAGGAGGCTGGCCTCTACGGCGTCGACATCGTCTACCCCGACCCCTCGCTGGGCGCGGACATCTGGATCGAGCAGGCCGTGGGCGCGGCGGACCGCCCCGCGGAGATTTTGGTGGTCACCTCCGATCTCGCGATGCGGCATTCGATCGAGGCAGCCGGCGCGGCCACGATGTCGAGCGGCGATTTTCTGGAGCGACTCGACCGAGCGCCCTACCCCACCCAGCGGCCGGCGTCTCCGCCGCGTCGTTTCGGCCCGAACCTCGGCGACGCCTTCCCGCCTCGGACAGGATGACCGACCGCGGCGGCACGCCGTCTGCCGCGGCCACCGCCAGCTCTTTTTGCGAAACAGCGGCGCTTGGGGCGCCATCGGGCGCCGCAAACGTATCCGCCCCGGCTGGGAAGGGGCAGGAGGCGGCGTCCGGAGGGACGGGGTTCCGACCAGAGCGGCGAAGCCTCGCCCGTCGATTCTGCTGGCCGTCGGCCCTTCCGCCGCGAATGCGCTGGGCCTCAATCTCGTGTAGACTTGGCGACGGATTTCTGGCGAGGGATCGTGACGGACCGCCCCCTGGTGATCGTGGACGTAGCAGGTCTGGGATGGGACCTGGTCAGGTCCGCCCCCGACCTGGTGGAGCGTTTCGGCTGGACGTTCCAGCCGATGGAGACGACTTTTCCGGCGCTCACCTGTCCGGTGCAGGCGTCGTTTCGGACGGCGGCTCATCCGTGCTTCCACGGCGTGGTGGCCAACGGGTTCTACGCCCGGCGGCTGGCGCGGCCGTTCTTCTGGGAGCAATCGTCGGCGTTGGTGTTCGGCCGGCGAATCTGGTCGCGGTTCCGGACGGCGGGCCGGCGCGTGGCGATGCTCTTTTGGCAACAGAGCCTCGGCGAGGAGGCGGACATGCTACTGTCGCCTCGGCCGATCCACCTGCACCACGGCGGGATGTGGCCGGACTGCCAATGCGTCCCCGACGACCTTTACGCCTGGCTGCGGGCGGAACTCGGCCGCCCGTTCCCGTTCGAGGCCTACTGGGGCCCCGCCGCCTCCCTGGCCTCCAGCCGGTGGATCGCGGAGTCGGTGGAGGCGTTGATGGCCGACGAGGACCGCGCGCCGGACCTGTTGCTGGCGTACCTTCCCCATCTCGACTACGACCTGCAGCGGCACGGCCCCGCCTGCCCGCAGGCGCGCCAGGCGCTCCAGGAGGCGCTCGATCTGCTCAGCCGCATCCGCGACGCGGCGACGGCCGCCGATGGCGACCTCGTCGTCTTCGGCGACTACGCGATCGCGCCGGTGACCGCCCCGCCGGTGTTTCCCCTCCACGCTCTCCGCCGCGAGGGACTGTTCCGCGTCCGGACCGTCCGCGGCCGCCTGTACCCGGACTACTTCGACAGCCGGGCGGTGGCGTTGGCCGACCACGAGATCGGCTTGGTGTACACGCGGGACGAGGCCGCGACACGGGCGGCGCGCCGGCTGTTCGAACGAATGGACGGCGTGGGGCTGGTCCTCGACGCCGAGGCGCAGCGGGATGTCGGCTGCGACGAGCCGCTGGGGCCGGACCTGATCCTGGTGGCGGCCGAGGGTCGGTGGTTCGCCTACCCGTGGTGGGATGCCCCCCGCGAGGCGCCGGATTTCGCCACGCACGTGGACATCCACTCGAAGCCGGGATACGACCCGTGCGAACTGCTCCGCGGCCGCCGGCCGTGGCGGATCTGCACCGAGCCGGAGCGCATCCGCGGTACCCACGGCCGCGCCGGCCCATCCAGGCCGGTGGCCTGGGCCTCGACCGTCGCCTTGGCGCGCGCCCCGCGACATTTGCTCGACCTGGCTCGGGCAGTGGCGGAATCGCTCGGCGGCGCCGGGTTGGCGACGCCGTGAGGGCCACGCGGGCCACCGACCGTCCAACCCTCCAGTCGGCGCGGAAGAAGGTAAGGATGAACACGGCGCGCACGCACGAATCGGAGCGGACGGAGGCGGTCCACCAGCGTCTCACGGTCTCGTTTCACTATCCCGTGGTCTTCACGCGGGGGGTGTTCCGAGCGGACAACCCGGCGTTGATCGACCAGGTCCGGCGGCTGGAATCGGACCGCCAGCACCGGGCGCTCGCCTTCGTGGATCGGGGGGTGGCGGACGCATGGCCGAAGCTGCCGACGGACATCGAGCGGTACGCGGAGGCACATGCGGAACACCTGCGGCTGGCGGGGCCGCCGCGAATCGTGCCGGGCGGGGAGCGGATCAAGAACGACCTCGGCGTGATCCGTGACCTAATGCACCACATCGCCCGCGGCGGCCTTTGCCGCCATTCCTACGTCGTGATCGTCGGCGGCGGGGCGGTGCTGGACGCGGTCGGCTTTTGCGCCTCGCTCATCCACCGCGGGCTGCGCACGATCCGGGTGCCGACGACGGTGCTGGCCCAGAACGACGCCGGCGTGGGGGTCAAGACCGGCATCAACACCGACGGCGGCAAGAACACGGCCGGCACTTTCGCCCCGCCGCACGCGGTGCTCAACGACTTCGAGTTGCTGCGAACGCTGCCCGACGGCGAATGGATCGCAGGCGCGGCGGAGGCCTTCAAAGTCGCCATCCTCAAGGACGCCGAATTCTTCGCATGGCTGGAGGCGCGGGCCGAGGCCATCCCCGCGCGCGACGAGGCCGTGATGGAGCGGCTGATTCGGCGGTGCGCCGAGCTGCACCTCGACCACATCCGGACGGGCGGCGACCCGTTCGAAACCGGCGCCGCCCGTCCGCTGGACTTCGGTCACTGGGCCGCCCATCAACTGGAGGCGATGAGCGGTTGGCGCGTCGGCCACGGCGCCGCCGTGGCCGCGGGCATTGCCGTCGATTCGCTCTACGCCGAACGCCAGGGCTGGCTGATCCCCCGCGACGCCGAACGGATTCTCGATGCGCTGCGCGGCGCAGGGTTCGCGCTCTGGCACCCTGAGTTCGACCGGCGCGCGGCGGACGGCAGCCGGGAGATCCTACGCGGCCTGGAGACGTTCCGCGAACACCTCGGCGGCGATCTGTGCCTGACCTTCCCCGAGCGCATCGGCGCGCGGCGAGAGGTCGGCGCGGTGGAGCCGTCGGAATTTGAGGCGTGCTTCGACCTCCTGCGGTCGCGGTTCGGCCCGCGCGGGCGCTGAGCCGACCGGCCCGCTTCCGTCCGGCCGATTCCGCGCCGAGGACCTGCTCTTCGGTCGTCCGACGAAATAGGCGACCCAGGGCTCTTCGTGTCCGAAACGAAGCTTCCCATCGACGATCTCCGAGCGCACGAGCGTCCGCCTTCCACCCATCCCTTCGGCCAGCACGATCGGCGCCGGCCCAAGGGCGAGCGCCGCCGCCCGCAGGCGGATCCTGAACGACAGGCCGTCGGGCAGCGGGACGATCCGCCATCCGTCCGCCGATGGCTCGGCGCGGAAGCCGCCGTCGGTGGGGGCCCAGCCGACGTCCATCAGCGTCTCCGGAGGGTTGATGCCAATCCGGATCGGGGATCGCGGGCCGCGGCGGCTCCACGGCAACGGTCAGGCCCCCGCCGGCATCGCGGGCGACCGAAAGCGTCCCGACCCAGATGCGCTGTTCGCCGTCGTCGCTGCCCATCAGGAAGCGGCGACCCCGCCGGTCGAACAGGCCGACCAGCACCCGGTACCGCCCCTGCCACTCGTCCGGCATCCGGAACCGGCGCGAGTGCCGAACGACACCCTGCCACGCTTCGGTCGGCGGGTCGGGACGGAAATCGTCCTGTCCAGCGATCGCGCCGAAGCCTCCGCCCGGTTGCTCGTGTACGAAATGGATGAACACCGGCAGCCTCGCCCCCGGCTTCGCCGCGCAGTCCCACCGCAGATCGTAGAGCAGGTGCCGCCCCTCGACGCGGACGTTCTCCAGTTTCGGCTCGATCGGGAGCCGCCGGATGGGCCTCTCCAGCGGCCAGGTGCGGGCGAACACGTAAGGCGTCGCCGGCGAGACCTCCCATCCCACAATGCCGCCGCCCGCCCGCTCGACCGCCGCCGTGTCCGGCCGGCTGCCACAGCCTTCCATCCAAACCTTGGAAGCACCGAGCCGGCCGCCGTCCAATCGTTGGAACCCTGGTTGACCCACGCGGCGGCGCCGTCGTCCCAGCGGACGATCTGGCGGTCGATCCGGCCGCCGGCGAACTCGTGGCCGACGATCCTCCGTTGGGCCAACGCCGCCGCCCAGTCCGATAGCAGCCAGTACTTGCGGACCGCCGCCGCGCCCCACGAGGCGGCGCCGGTCATCGGGGGATGGGCCGCCAGAACCTCGGCGGCGAGGTACTCATCGCCGTTGATGCCGTGCCGCCGGCCGCGGCCTCCCTCGAAGCGGCTCGAGTAGCCGGCCCCGTAGAGGACGAAACGGTCATGCCAAAGTGCGTCCATCCACGGCACCCGCGCCCAGGCGCCGCACGGGGCGAAAATCGTGAACGGCTGGCCTCGCGCCGACGTCAGGCACAGCCACTGGCAGTCAGCGCCCTCCAGGTGGCCGACGAGGTGATCGTGCCCCGCCTCGGAGGTGGTCGGCGAGCCGTCGAGCGCCGAACGGATGTCATCGAAGACCGCGCCCCAATGGCGCTGCATCTCGACGGCGGGATGATGGCGGCCTTCGTGGTCGAACCAGTCGCACAACAGGGCTGAGAGGCGAACACGTCCACGAAGCTGAGCGTCGGCCGCGCCTCGGCCGCGATAAGCCGGTAGTTCCGGCGGACGAAAGGCGGGATCGCTTCCCCGGGCCGTCCCAGACCGGACGATTTCGCCGTTCCTGCCGTCGAGCGCCCAGCCGATGGCGGCGGGCCGGTCGATTCAGAGGCACCGCAGCCGATCGGCCGGCAGCCGGAGCACCGCTGGCGTCGGCGGGGGCGAGGACGGCGGGCAACGGACTTCGAAGATGCGCACGGCGCGCAGCTCGGCCTCGCGAGCACCCTCGGGATAGAGCCGCGCATGAACGGGGTACAAGGCGTCGAACACAAACGGCCCGCTGAAGATCGAGATCGTGAGGGAGGCGACGCCGCCAGTCGGCAGCCCCAAGGAGACGCGGCCTCTGTCGGCCGTCCGCCAGTCGTCCACGAGATCCTCGATCCGAAGCATGCCTATCCAGGCGGTTGGCCGGCCGTTGCTGACGGCGATGGTGACCGGACGGGGCGAGCCGGGTCCGCGACGGACGCGACCTCGCCCACCGCCAGCCGAAGATCGTCGTGCCGAACATCGAATCCGGACCATGCCGCCGCGTTCAAAACACCGGCGCACAGGGCAAACGCCATCGGGATCCGGACGTGCGTTTTCATGCTTTTTGGTTCCGGGCCGGCAGGATGTGCCGGTGGCCGGTGCGCTGTCAACGCCGAACCGCCACGCGGGCAGGCGGTCCCCTTCGCATCGGCGATGGGGTATCGGCGCACGTCACGGTACGGCCGGGGGTGAGGGTCGTTCTGGCGCGTGCCGTCCGGAAAATGTCGGTCCCGCCCGCCGGGCATCGCGGCAAAATCGCCCCCGCTCTGGCGTTTTGGGCTGGCAAATGCTATCAGGACGCGCCATGCCAGACCGGGCGACGCTGGCGGTCTACCTCACTCCGCACGGCAACGGCCATGCCGCGCGGGTGTGCGATATTTTGCACGCCGTGATGCGGCGGCGGCCCGGCCTGAGGGCGGTGATCGTCGCCCGCCATCCAGAGGAGTTCCTGCGTTCCCGTCTGCCCGTTGGCGACATCGAGATCCGGGCCGACGCGTTCGACACGGGCATGGTGCAGCGCGATTCCGTGCGCGCCGACGTCGCCGCCAGCCTCGCGGCTGCGCTCGGTCTCCTCGAGCGGTGGCCGGTCGCCGTGGAGTCGGAGGCCCGATGGCTCGCCGCGCAGGGCGCGGGTGCGGTGCTGTGCGACATCCCCGCCATCCCGCTCGAGGCGGCCCGACGGGCGGGCGTGCCTGCGCTGGCGGTCGGGAATTTTTCCTGGAACTGGATCTACGAGGCCTTTGCGCCAGCCGACCAGCGATGGCACCGCGTCGCGGAGGCCTTTCGAGAGGGGTATGCCGCGGCCGATCTCCTGTTACGGCTGCCGTTTCACGAGCCGATGTCCGCGTTTCCGCGCATCGAGGACGTCCCGCTGGTCGCGCGCGCCGGGCGGGCCCGGCGCGAGGAACTGGCTCGGGAACATGGGGCCGATCCGTCGGCCGTCTGGGGACTGCTGTGTTTCAGCGCGCTCGATTGGACTCCGGAGGCCCTTGCGCGCGCCGCCGGACGGCCGGGATTCGAGTGGTTCACCGTTCGCCCGCTGGCGTGGGAGGCGCCTCGCTTTCACGCCGTGGACCGCCGTCGGTTTCCCTTCGTGGACACCCTTGCCTCCTGCGACGTGGTCGTCACCAAGCCGGGGTTCGGCATCGTCTCCGAGGCGATCGTCCACCAGAAACCTGTCGTCTATGTCCACCGCCGCGACTGGCCCGAGGCCGAGGTGTTGGTGGCGGGGCTGCGTCGGCACGGCTGGGCGGTGGAAATTTCCGCCGAAGATCTCTACGCCGGCCGCCTGCATGGGGCCATCGCGGAGGCGCTGGAGCTCTCCTCGCCCCGGGAGCCGATCGCATCCGACGGCGGGGAGCGGGCGGCGCGGAGAATCCTGGACCACCTGGGTGCCTGAGCGGCCCCGGTCCCGGCTTGCGGCGCGGGGCAAAATGCCGGATGCTGATCCGGCGCAAGCACGGAGCATGACGATGAAACGCAGGCAGTTCCTCACCGGTGCGGCCGCGACGGCCGGCGCCGTCCTGTCCTCTGTCCGGGCCCAGGCGCCCAGGGAGGCGGTGCTCAGGCTGGGCAGTCAGGAAAGCCGGCTGCCCGGCGCCAACCTGAAGGAGAAGGTGGCCAACCTGGCGGCGTGGGGCGGAACAGGTCTTGAGCCGCACGGCAACCCGTGGTCGAGGCTGGCGGAGATCCGCGAGGCGCTCTCCGGCACGGAGGTCAAGGTCAGCGCGCTCTGCTGGGGCTCACACAAGGGCGACTTGGTCTCCACCGATCCCGACCGCCGCAAAAAGGGGATCGAGGACTTGCGGGCCGCGCTGGAGACCGCCGGTGAACTCGGCGCGCAGGGCGTGATCTTCGTGCCGTGCTTTCACAAGGAGAGCGAGCTGCCCCCCGCCGAGCTCGACAAGATCCTCCTCGACATTCTTCCCCCGCTGGGCGAGCACGCTGCCCGATGCCGCACGCGGGTGTTGTTGGAGCCGTTGAACAAGGGCGAGACGTTTTACCTGAACCGGGTCGAGCAGGCGGCGGAGATTTGCCGGAAGGTCAACTCGCCCGGCATCGCGCTGATGGCCGATTTCTACCACATGTCCCGCGAGGAGGCGGACCAGGCCGCGGCGATCGTGACCGGCGGGCCCTGGCTGCACCACGTCCATGTGGCCACCGGCAAATCCCGGATCCTCCCGGCGCAGGAGGAGCACAGCTTCGTCGAGGGGATGCGGGGGCTGCGCAAGGTGGGGTATCAGGGCTGGTGCAGCCTCGAATGCGGGATCCGGAAGGGGACCGACCCGATGGTGGAAATCCCGAAGGCGTTTGAGCACCTTCGGGAACAGTGGAAGTTGTCGGCCCTGTGACGCCCGGCCACGGCCGATCCGGCACGGAGGGGTGGCAGAGCGGTCGAATGCACCTGACTTGAAATCAGGCGTGGGCGTAAGCCCACCGGGGGTTCGAATCCCTCCCCCTCCGCCACGCCCCGGTCGTGGCGGTGTCTCTGGAACCTCGCTCGAACGGCGCGCTGGGGCCAGAGCCAACCAAGTCCCGCCCGACACGACGACGGCCTTGCTACAGACTCCGCACCCGGCCGGATGCCGGGCTTGGCAAGGACGGCGCTGGGCCGCGCCGGTGGGCACCGTCGCGGCGGCTGACGCCGCCCGGTTCGTTCCGCCCGTCCTCTGGTCTTCGCATTCGGGGTCGCGCGCGTCTTCTCTTCCCCTCAAGTGGCGTGGCCGCTTGTCGGCATGTCCGCTTGTTTCGGCTCGAACTTCATATGAAGCCAGCCGTGGCCGTTCACATGTTACATCGGCAGCTCTGGGTGCGACGACAGGTTGCTGATGGTCTTTTTACGCAACGGGGCGAACATCCACTGATCGCCGTCAATGCGAGCAGTCGAAAGGGTTCCGAATACGCCAAGCCGGCCTTATCGAGCTGTTTTCGTCGTGGAAGTAGTGGCAGGCCCCTTGCAAGCCCATCCGAAATGTCAGCTCAACGCGACGGGTTTGATCCATCGACGGGCTCAGGTTCCCGAGCCCGTTCTCGAGCCGGAATTTAGCCATTCGACAGCCCAATGGCCGTGAAAAGGATCTTGGCAGATTCCTACCCGCGCAACGCCGGCTTGCCGTGAAATGAAGCATCCCCGATCCGATTCTCTTAAGAGGCGTGAAGAATCTGGATCCAACAATCCGCCATGTTGTGGCCGGGGGAATTTTCCCCCGTTTTTTGGGACAGGTGGCGAAGCCAAGATTTTGGCGCAGTGAAGAGTCTAGAAAAACGGGAGAGGTTCGATGGACCGGAAGAGGAAGCGACCGCGAGATTCGGAGGAGTTCAAGGCGAAGGTGGCAGTG
>OGCI01000771.1_pt1 | contig 32306 bp, 30 predicted proteins | sample 1570021 | NCBI WGS metagenome assembly OGCI01 (sample SAMN06264664, study PRJEB24512) | hot springs metagenome | isolation source: Hot spring water | place: South Africa: Tshipise | collected 2015-06-21 | reverse complement strand
GTAATCAATACCCAGCGACGATCTCTCATGCGGTTCATCCTCGCCTGTTCCCTCTATATTCTTCCACAAAGCCCCTAACGGTGCTTTTCCGGTGCCACTGTCTGGCTGAGCAGACTGCTGAACAGGCTCATGACAATTGAACCAAACAGCGCGGCGACAGGACCCCGCACGTCAAACTCCGTGAGCAGCTCTCCTGCCAGCCAGAACAGGAAGGCGTTGATAATCAGCCCGAAAAGCCCAAAGGTCAGGCAGTTAAGCGGTAGCGTGAGCATCACCACGATAGGGCGGATGAAGGCGTTGATCAACCCGATGACCAGCGCGGCAATCATCGCCCCCCAGATGCCGGTGACGTGAAGCCCCAATCCCAGCATCTTGCCCAGCCACACTGTCAGCAACAATGCCACAGCGTTCGCAACCCAGCGCACAATTAGCCCGACCACCTTTGCTCCTCCTTATGCAGTTCCGAATAGATAGTCTGCGCCACCGGACGGGTGATGGATGGCACAGCCGCAATCTCTTCGACACTCGCCTCTTTCAATCGTTTCACCGAACCGAAGTGTTTGAGCAGTGCCTGTTTGCGTCGGGGACCCACGCCCGGTATCTCGTCCAGCACCGAGGAGGTACTCCGCTTGATTCGCAGCTTGCGATGGTACTCCACAGCAAACCGATGTGCTTCGTCGCGCACTGCCTGAAGCAGATGCAGGGCAGGCGAATCTTTGGGCAGGACCAGCGGCTCCGAACGCCCCGGCAGGTACACCTCCTCGAACCGCTTCGCCAGACCGATAGCAGGAACCTGCATCCCCACTTCGCGCATCGCATCCAGCGCGGCGTTGAGCTGTCCCTTGCCGCCATCAATCAGCATCAGCTGGGGCAGCTCAGTGAACTTCGGATTGCCCTGTTGCGCCTCCCGCAGGCGACGGATGACCACCTCTCTCATCATGGCGAAGTCGTTAGGCGATTCGGGCAGATACTTGATGCTGAACCGGCGGTAGTCGCTCTTGGATGGCTTGCCCTCCTTCAGCACCACCATCACACCGACCGGGGCAAAGCCCTGAATGTTGGAAATATCGTACGCCTCGATGCGCCGCGGCAACGACGCCAGCCCCAGTGCTTCCTGCAATGCGGTGAGCACCGCCTCCTGCTGTGCCTTTTTCCGCAGCCATTGCTGACGCGCCTGGTTCAGCGCCAGCTCGGCATTGGTCAGCGCCATCTCCAGCAGCTTCTTCTTCCCGCCCCGCTGTGGAGCGTGCAGTTCCACCCGCCCGCCGCGCTTCTGTCTCAGCCACTGTTCGATGATGTGCGCCTCCTCGATGGGTGCGGGAATCAGAATCTCGCTGGGGACGTCCTGCGCCTGATCGTAGTACTGCTTCAGGAACTCCTGCAGTGCCTTGCGCTGGTCCTCTTCCGTGGCTCCGTCTAAAAAGAAGTGCTGTTGCCCAATCAGCTTGCCGCCCCGGATGAAGAACATCTGCACCAGCGCACGCTGTTCATCGGCAGCATAGGCGAGCACATCCTGGTCCACCATCTCGGCGGATACCACCTTCTGCTGGGTGATAACCTGCTCGACCGCGCGAATCTGGTCACGCAGGGCGGCGGCGCGCTCGAACTCCAGTCTTTCGGAAGCCTCCTCCATTTGCCGGTGGAGCGCTTTCAGCAGCTTCTCGTGCCTGCCGCTCAGGAACAACTCCACCTCGCGCACCGTCTCGCGATAGCGTTCGCGGTCTGCCAGTCCCGCACAGGGGGCAGGACATCTGCCCATGTGGTGGTACAGGCACGGCTTGCGAACCGGCTCGCCCGTGAACGCTTCCCCACAGGTGACCAGCGGAAAGAGGCGGTTGAGCAGGTGCATGGTCTGGTATACCGGTCGGCTGCCGGAATAGGGACCGAAGTAGCGGTTGCCGTCGTTCTTCGCGCGGCGTGCCAGCATCAGGCGCGGGAAGGGTTCGGCAGTGGTCAGGCACAGGAAGGGGTATTGCTTGTCGTCGCGCAGGCGGATGTTGTAAGGTGGACGATGACGCTTGATAAGGTTGCACTCCAGCACCAGCGCCTCCAGATCGGTATCCGTGACAATCCACTCGATGTCGGCAATCTTCTCCACGAGGCGGCGGGTCTTGATGGAGTGCTCGGCGCTCTTGTGGAAGTACGAACGCACACGCGGTCGCAGGGACACCGCCTTGCCCACATAGAGCACGGTTCCCTGCGCGTCCTTGAAGATGTAAACGCCCGGCAGCGTGGGGAGCGCCTGCAGTTTTGCATTCAGCGTGTCGTCCACGCTATCATTGTAGCACAAGCGGCACGGCTTTGCTGAGAGATGGATGTCTGCTCAACATCTGATACGCTCTCAGCAAGCCCGCGAAATACCAGCTTCTCGATGTGTGACCCTACCGGTTATCCTTTCTATGGCTTCGTGCCGCTCTTCGACGCAGCGCCACACCAATCAAGCCGCTGCATCCCATGCCAAGCGCCACCAGTGCAGAAGGCTCCGGAATGATGGTGCTGGGACCGGAGGGAACCAGGTAATCCGGGGAGTTCCACTCGTAGGTCAGTCCCAATAGCCACGCTGTCAGGGCAAACCAGACCAGAGATTCTCCTGACAACAGCACCGCGACACCTTCGTCGTCTTCTTCGTTTGAGCCGCTGAGTTGCAGGATGTCCACTGGCGAGCGATCCCGCACGTCCCCAGCGTTTTCCGTTGTGGCAGCGCTAAGAGCAATGTACAGCCCCTGTGCAGACGGTCTGTCCGCCAGCAGCCGTGCGGTAGAGCCAGGACGCGCCCCTGCTACCTGAACAAATGATGCTAACCCGGGTCTACCACCTGAGGACTGGGCGAAGGGTACGCCGTTACCGCGCGTGCTGGACATCTTCGCCGATGCTGAAGCCCGCGATTGTCGACTGCGTTGCCATGCCGACGTGTCACCCGATGGCTGGCTGAGTCTGACAGATAATCGGTGTCGGGATATGCCCGTACCCAGCTTGGGTACAGTGTTATCGATGCTCCAGCCGCTTACTTCCAGAGGTTGTTGTGGCTCCTGAATGACCACCCGCAGGCGCTGATATTGCCCCCAGATGGAAAGATCGACCGGCTGCATCAAAATGACCTGCGCGTCACTGGTAGCACCAGAGCTGCACACAAAAGCGACGATGACCGTTAGGGCAAGTAACCACTGGCGACGCATTGCCCGCACCCCCTTTTAAGAATGCAGTGTGGGATAAGCGGTATGTTCTCCCAATTCGTGTCGCTGCAATTCAGAGTATACTACTACAGAAGGGTGAAAGTAAATATGTTGGCTTAAGCATAAATACGGGAAAATTCACCCCCCTGCTCACCACTTACCATACGCAGCGGCCGATTCCCGTTCGATAGTTTTTTCTCCCATTACAGGTTGTGCGACCAAATGCCGACAGTCACGATAAGACTGGCGCTACAGCAGATGCTCCAGTCCCACCACGAGTCCCTGCACGCTTCGCGCCTTGCGAACAGCCAGCATCACGCCGGGCATGAAAGAGTTACGGTCGATGGAGTCGTGGCGGATGGTGAGCGTCTCGCCCTGCCCCCCGAAGATAACCATCTGATGCGCGACCAGCCCGGGCAACCGTACACTGTGCACCGGCACATGTGCCACCGTGGCGCCACGTGCTCCCTCAAACTTCTGCTCCTGAACAATCTGGCGTGGTCTTTCGGTGCGTGCCGCGGCAATCATCTCGGCGGTGCGGATGGCGGTGCCGGAAGGGGCGTCGACCTTACCGTCGTGATGCAGTTCGATAATCTCGGCGTTGGCGAAGTAACGTGCAGCCTCCTTCGCAAACTGCATCATCAGCACGGCACCAATCGCGAAGTTGGGCACAATGATACAGGCGGTGCCGGTGCGCTGTACCGCCTCCCGGATATCTGACAGTGTTTGTGCGGAGAAACCGCTGGTGCCCACAATCGGTATTACGCCGTGCTCCAGCGCCGCGTGTATGTGGCTGACCGCCGCGCCCAGTGTGGTGAAATCCACCAGCACATGCGGCTGGCTCACTGCCAGCGCCTCGGCGACGTGGTCGGTGACGGCGATTCCCAGCGGGTGCTCTGTTGCAATGGTGCCGATGTCCTCGCCCACATGCTGTTTGTCGATAGCACTCACCAGCGCCATGTCCGGCTGTCTCAATATAGTCTGTACCACCAGCCTGCCCATCCGTCCGCAGGCGCCTGCTACCGCCACACGAATGACCTCTTCACTCCCCGTGCTCATCGTCGTCGTTCCCTCCCTCCGTAAAACTACCGATTGCCGCTATTGCCATCTCGCCGTTGCCGAACAGGTCGCGCGCCATCTGAATGACCCGCTGCGCATCCACTTGGTCGATATGTTCGATAATCTCCTCCGTGGTAATTACCCTTCCGTGAAAGAGCAGACTGCGGGCGTTTGCCGACATGCGTCCGTTCACGCTCTCCGTGCTCATCAGCAGCCCTCCGCGCAGCTGGTGTCTGGCGCGCTGCACTTCTTCCTCTGTCAGGTTACCCAGGCAGACCTCCTGCAGCTGCTGGTGCACCACCTCCAGCACACGGTCGTAGTTCTCTGGACTGCAGTTCGCATGTATGGCGAAGTATCCTCCTTCGCGATAGGCTATCGCACTGGTGCCGATGTGATACACCAGTCCGCGCTTCTCGCGCACCTCCTGAAAGAGACGACTGCTCATGTTGCCGCCCAGCAGGGTGTCCAGCACGGCGAGGGTATATCTGCGATTGTCGTACACATTGACGCCAGCCGTGCCCATGCAGAAGTGAATCTGCCGGGTGGGGTGGGGCAGCAGGCGACGGTGCGCGTGTGCGCGTGCCTGTCGGAGACGCGGTTGAGGCTGGCCGATGGGCATGTCGCGGAAGAAGCGTTCCACCAGCGCCACCAGACGGTCGGGCTGAACCTGCCCCGCGGCGGAAACCACGGTGTTTGGGGTGATGTAGCGTTCAGCCATCACTCTCTGAATGTCTGCGCGTGCAAACGAGCGGATGGTGCGCTCCTCGCCGATAACGGGATGCGCCAGCGGATGCCTCTGCCACAGGGTCTGCGCAAAGAGGTCGTACACATATTCTTCTGGGTAGTCCATCAGCTCGCGCAGCTCTTCAAGAACCACTCGCTTCTCGCGCTCGATATCCTGTGAATCGAGGCGGGGCGCCAGCAGCATATCCGAGAGCACGTCCAGCGCTACCGTCAGGTCTTCGGGCAGCACGCGCACGGTGAAGGCGGTGTATTCCTTGTCGGTTTCGGCGTTGATGTAGCCTCCGCGCCCCTCGATCTCGCGCACAATGTCGAGAGCATCGCGCCGTGCCGTTCCCTTGAAGAGCATGTGTTCGATGAAGTGTGCGATACCGCGTTCGCTGGCGCGCTCGTCGCGGGAGCCGGTAGCGAGGAAAACTCCCACCGCCACCGAGCGGGCAGAGGGCATGTGCTCGCAAGCCACGCGAAGACCGCTGGGCAGTGTGAAGGTTTCGATGGGCATACGGTGGATGAACCTCTCACCGCTGCCCCCTCTCCCGCAACCCGGGAGAGGGGATGTGTCTGCAACAGCACATCAGCGTTTCGGGCGGAAGCGCGCTCGCGGCGTGTCGTCATCACCCCGATGGCGGCGCACATCACCGCCACGCCCATAGCCGGATGGCTCGTGCCCTCCCTGCGGGGGACGCGAACCACCGGTGGAGGGAGGTTGACCCGCCGACGCAGCCTGTCCACTGAAAACGTTGTGAAGTCCTCGGGCGCTCAGGTTGATCCTGCCCAGGTTGTCGATCTCCACAACCTTCACTAGGATCTCGTCGCCCACCTTCACCAGCTCGTCCGCGCGACGCACGCGCTGTTCCGACAGCTGCGATAGCGGCACCAGCCCTTCCTTGCCCGGCAGTATCTCCACGAATACTCCCAGCGAGGAGGTGCGGGTGACCTTACCGAGGAAGGTTTCGCCCACCGCCACGTCGCGGGTGAGGTCCTCAATCATCTTGCGTGCCCGCTCGCCGCTCTCCTCATCGTCAGCAGCAATATAGACGCGACCGTCCTGCTCGATCTGGATGCGCGTGCCGGTGTCGGCGAGGATTTTCTTGATGATTCGACCGCCCGGACCGATGACATCGCCGATTTTGTCGGGATGAATCTCCATCACGATAATACGTGGGGCATAGGGGCTGATGTGATCGCGCGGCTTGTCGATAGTCTCCAGCATCCGCTCCAGGATGAACAGCCTGCCCTGTCGTGCCTGCTCCAGTGCGCGCTCGAACACCGGGCGCGGAATGCCCGAGATCTTGGTGTCCAGCTGCAGGGCGGTAATCCCCTTGGCGGTGCCAGCGACCTTGAAGTCCATATCGCCGGAGAAGTCCTCCATGCCCTGAATATCGCTGAGCACCACCCATTCGTCGCCCTGTGTCATCAGTCCCATTGCCACGCCTGCCACAGGCGCCTTGATCTGCACACCCGCGTCCATCAGCGCCAGCGTGGAGCCGCACACGCTCGCCATGGAGGTGGACCCGTTCGACTCCAGTACCTCCGACGTGAGCAGGATGGCGTAGGGGAACTCCTCTTCGCGCGGTATCATGGGACGCAGGGCGCGCTCTGCCAGCGCACCGTGTCCGATTTCGCGCCTGCCCGGTCCGCGCAGGGGGCGTGTTTCGCCCACGCTGTAGGGCGGGAAGTTGTAGAAGTGCATGTAGCGCTTGAACCCGTCCTCTTCCAGTGTGTCGATAATCTGCGCTTCCTCCATCGGACCGAGTGTGACGCTGGTCAACACCTGCGTTTGCCCGCGGGTGAACAGGGCAGAGCCATGCACTCTGGGGAGCAAGCCCACCATGCAATTGATGGGGCGGATTTCGTCGTACTTTCTGCCATCGGGGCGCACCTTATACTCGAGGATCAGGCGACGTACCTGCTCCTTCACCACTTTGTCGGCGGCTTCGCGAAGGTCGGTCTCCTGCTCGGGGTACTCGGGCAGAATCGCCTGCACGATCTCCTCTTTCAGCAGTTCGATAGCCTCCTCCCGCGCTGATTTGTCGGGTTGCTGAATCGCCTGAAGTACCTGCTCGGCGAACTGCTCCCGGACGCGGGTGAGAATGTCTTCGGGCACCGAGTAGATGGGCACCTCTGCCTTCACCGTGCCCACTTTGGCAGCAAGCTCCTCCTGAATGGCGCAGATGGGCTGGATGTGCTGATGGGCGAGGTCGAGCGCTTCCAGGATTTCCGTTTCGGTCAGTTCGCTCGCGCTCGCTTCCACCATCACGATGTAATCCTTTGTGCCAGCTACCACGAGGTCCAGGTCGCCGTTGTCCACCTGATCGAACGAGGGGTTGACCACCCACTCGCCCTCCACCTTGCCGATGCGCACCGCACCCACCGGACCGTGGAACGGGATGTTGGATATGGTCAGCGCAGCGGACGCGGCGATGATGGAAAGTACATCGGGCAGGTGCTCATTGTCCACCGACAGCGGCATGGCGATAACCTGCACCTCGTTGCGCATTCCGCTGGGAAACAGGGGACGCAGGGGACGGTCAATCAGCCGGGACGTCAGAACCGCCTTGTCGCTGGGGCGCCCTCCGCGTTTGATGAAACCTCCCGGGATTTTACCGACAGAGTATTTGCGTTCTTCATAGTCTACCACCAGCGGGAAGAAATCGATGTCGGTTCTCGCTTCCCGGCTCATGGTGGCGGTACAGAGTACGATGGTGTCGCCCGAACGCACCAGAACGGCACCGTTTGCTTGCTTGGCGACGCGGCCGGTCTCGATCTGGATAAGCTGACCGGCGACTTCCACTTCGACGGTGTGTATCATGGACTGATGAAACTCCTCTTGTTGGTTGAGTATACGGTTCTGGCTACGCAGGGTTTGGCTACTGTTTGCTGCGGATGCCCAGCGAGCTCACCAGCGCGCGGTAGCGCTGGATGTCCTGCCGAGCCAGATAGTCGAGCATGCGCTTGCGCTCACCAACCAGCATCATCAGCCCGCGCCGGGTGTGGTAGTCGTGTTTGTGCTGGCGCAGGTGCTCGGTCAGCAGGTTGATGCGCGCCGTCAGCAGAGCGACCTGCACTTCAGGCGAACCGGTGTCGCCCTCGAAGCGTCGGTACTTCTGGATAATCTCGGCTTTCTGCTCTTTGGTCAGTGGCATTCTGCGTGCATTTCCCCCTTTCCAGTGTGGGATCGTCTGGTGGTGCGTCGCTCAGCTTTCACCGTCCACGTGCCGTTCTACGGTTGTCCCCAGGGGGACAACGGCACAACGGCAGCAGGCGATGCTCCGCTAACGCACCAGTGTAGTTTAGCACATTTGAGGGGAGAAGTCAATTTGCCAATGGCAGGATGTTGGGAAGCGTTCCTCGAAAAGCCTGTTGACACTCGAGGTGGTGGAGGAAGTGATGCGCGTTGGTGTGGACTACTATCCCGAACACTGGGACGAAGACCTGTGGGAACCGCACGCGCGACTGATGCGTGAGGCGGGCATCACCCTGGCAAGGCTGGCAGAGTTCTCGTGGTGCCGGCTGGAACCGAGGGACGGCATTTACGACTTCGAGTGGCTCGACCGTGCCCTCGAGGTATTGCACCGGCACGGCATTCAGGTGATACTGGGGACGCCTACCGCTACCCCACCAGCCTGGCTGCATGAGCGCTACGATATCTACCCGCGCGATTCCAGACGCTATCCCCTGGGCTTCGGCACGCGCCTGCAACGCTGTTTGAACCATCCCGTGATGCGCCGTTACTCGCGCCGGATTACCGAAGCGATGGTCAGCCACTACGCCAACCACCCCGCCGTCATCGGCTGGCAGACCGACAACGAGTTCGAGGCTAACCTGTGCTACTGTGAGGTGTGCGCCGACCTCTTCCGCCAGTGGCTTCAACGCAAATACGGCACGCTGGAACACCTCAACAAAGCGTGGGGAACCATCTTCTGGAGCCAGGAGTACACCAGCTGGAGCCAGATCCCGCTGCCATGGGTGGCGCGCTGTGGAGAGGAACATAACCCGTCGCTGAGGCTGGAATATCGCCGGTTTGCCTCCGAATCCACTGTCAGCTTCCAACGGGAACAAGTGGAAATCATCCGTCGCCTGGCACCGCATCACTTCGTCACGCACAACTTGATGGGTCTGCACGATAGCGTAGACTACTTCGCGCTGGCGCACGACCTTGATTTCGTCTCGTGGGACAACTACCCCGGCGGCAGCTGGACTAACGCTGGTCATGCGGAGCTCGCGCACGACGTGATGCGCGGTGTCAAAGGCAAGAACTTCTGGGTGATGGAACAGCAGAGCGGAATCACCGGCTGGGGTTCGGTAAGCCGACGACCTGCGCCCGGGCAGATTCGTGCATGGGCATGGCAGTCCATTGCTCACGGCGCCGATGCAGTGGTCTTCTTCCGGTGGCGGTCGTGCCTGTATGGAACCGAGCAATACTGGCATGGCATCCTGAACCACGACGGCGTTGCTCGCCGACGCTATCGGGAGATCGCTCGCTTCGCCGAAGAGGTCAACCGTCTGAGCGCGGAGCTGGACGGCACCACCTTGCGCCATCAGGTGGCGATACTCCACTCGTACGAGCAGAACTGGGCGTTGCAGATACAGCCGCAGGTCAACGGGTTGCGCTGGTGGCAGCAGGTAAGCCGTTACTACTACTCCTTGCGCGGTTTGGGCGTGGGGGTAGACATCGTGCCCATCGGTGCCGACCTGAGCCACTATCGTCTGATCATTGCGCCGTCGTGGTATCTGATGACCGAAAGCGACGCCGAGCGCCTGACGCAGTTCGTAGAGGGTGGGGGCACGCTGGTTCTCAGCCCGCGCACGGGCGTGAAGAACGAGCTGAATGTGTGCCGGACGGAGCCTTTGCCTGCGCTGGTACGGCATCTGGCAGGGGTGGAGGTGGATGACTATGACCCGCTGGGCGATGAGGTGAACCACGTGCGCCTCAACACGGGCGAGGAGTTCGCCTGCTCGGTGTGGGCGGATGCCCTCCTCCTGCAGGGGGCGGAGGCGATCGCCACCTACACCCACTCTATCTTCTCCGGCGAACCGGCTATCGCTCGTCACCAGGTGGGTGGGGGCACGGTGTACACATTCGGCACCTATGGCGAGCCTGAGCTATACGACACCCTTTTCGCGAGGATTCTGGACGATGTGGGCGTTCAGCAGATGGCTGGCATACCGCGCGACGTGGATGCACAGTGGCGCGTGAAGGATGGAGCGCGCTACCTGATAGTGGTGAATCTGGCAAACGAGGAGAGAACAGCTCTGGTGCCTGCTGGCGCTTCGGTGGTGCTGGGCAGTGTTTCGGATGGCGGTGCCGTTCGGCTGCCTCCTTATGATGTGGGCATCTACCGGGTGGAGGGCTAAGCTGGATGACGTCTGATTCGCTGAGGGGAAAGGTCGCTCTGGTTACCGGCGCGTCTCGCGGTATCGGGCGGGCATGCGCTCTGGCGCTGGCAGAGTGGGGCGCGACGGTAGCGGTGCACTATCGTTCCCATGAGGTGGATGCACAGAAAACGCTGGCGTCTCTGCCTGCCGAGGGGCATTTCCTGCTTCAGGGCGACTTGGCTGAGGCGGACACCTGCCGATGGCTGGTGGAGGAGACGGTGCGCCGTGCCAGGCGGCTGGATATTCTGGTGAACAACGCCGGTATCTATGAGCCGCTGCCCTTCAGCGAACCGGATTTTGAACGCTGGCAGGAGGCATGGCGCCACATGTTCGCCGTCAACTTTTTCAGTGCGGTGAACCTGAGCTATCACGCGGTGGCGGTGATGCGCAGGCAGGGTAGTGGCAAGGTGATTTTCGTGGCGTCTCGGGCGGGCATTCGCGGAGAAGCGCACCACAGCCACTACGCCGCCTCCAAAGCAGCGATGACGGTGCTGGCACGAAGCATGGCGGTGGAGCTGGCGCCGGACAACATTCAGGTCAACACAGTGGCGCCCGGCTGGGTGGCTACCGATATGTCGGCGGAGCCGCTGAAAGTGCGCGGCGACAGCATCGTCGCGCAAATACCGATAGGTCGGGTGGCAGATCCGATGGATGTGGCGAAGGCGGTGCGGTTCCTCGCCTCGCCCGATGCCGACTACCTGACGGGCGTGACGCTGGACGTGAACGGAGGTTCATACATCCGCTGATGGACTTACAGGAACAGGTCAGCCGCTTTCGCGAGGTGATGCATGTGCTGCGCGAGCAGACCGGGCGTGTCATCGTGGGGCACGAGGAGGTGGTGGAAGGCACGCTGCTGTGCGCCATCGCGGGTGGTCACGCCTTGCTGGAGGGGGTGCCGGGGTTAGGCAAAACGCTGCTGGTGCGCACGCTGGGGCAGGTTTTGTCGCTCCGATTCGCACGTATCCAGTTCACACCCGACCTGATGCCAGCCGATATCACCGGTACCAACCTGCTAGCGGAGGACGATAGCGGACGCCGTCGGTTTCAGTTCCAGCCGGGACCCGTCTTTGCCAACATCGTGCTGGCGGACGAAATCAACCGCGCCACGCCGAAAACGCAGTCGGCGATGCTGGAGGCGATGCAGGAGCACGCCGTGACGGTGGCGGGTGTGCGTTATCCCCTGCCCGAGCCCTTCTTTGTGCTTGCCACGCAGAACCCCATCGAGATGGAAGGCACCTACCCGCTTCCTGAAGCCCAGCTCGACCGCTTCTTGTTCAAACTGCTGGTGCGATCGCCCTCGGTGGAGCAACTGAACGCCATCATCGATCGCACGACGGGTGCAGAGGTGCCGCAGGCGGAGGCAGTGGCAGACGCCCAGACGGTGTTGTGGATGCAGAAGCTCGCGCGGCAGGTACCGCTGGCAGAGCCTGTACGCAACTTTGCGTCGCAGCTGGTGCACTGCACGCATTCTGATGTGGAAGGGGCACCGGAGACCGTTCAGCGCTACGTGCGCTTCGGTTCCAGCCCGCGAGGTGCTCAGGCATTGGTCAGCTCCGCGAAGGTGCGTGCGCTGGCGCAGGGACGCTACAACGTGGCTATCGAGGATATTGAAGCGGTTGCATATCCTGCGCTGAGACACCGTATCCTGCTGAACTTCGAAGCTGAGGCGCAAGGGGTCACACCCGAGCAGGTGATCGACTCCGTGCTGGAGCATGTGCGCCAGCGCACGGAGGTGCGGCTCCCGCTTGTTTCGGAAACGTCGACGCAGTAGGCGCCGGTATCCTGCATTCTGCCGACGCCAGAGCGCGGTGCAGAGAGCTGACCGGACATGAAGACACACCGGAGAGCCCGTCCTCTGCCGATAGTCACCACAAGCGTCTGCCTGTTGATAGTAGCGGGCAGTGTGCTACCGCTGGTCGGCGTACCGCTGGAGGCGCTGTGGCTGGTGCCCGAGCGGTTCTCCCTGTGGGCACCATTGACCTCCTGCTTCCTGCACATCTCCACCCCTCATCTGGCAGGCAACTTGCTGTGGCTGATGGTGTTCGGCACTCTGCTGGAGGGTGCGGTACGGCGTTACGAATACCTGCTGGTGCTGGTCGGGGGCGGGATAGCTGCCTCGTCTGTGCAGGCGGGTGTGGTGCTGATTTCCCAGCCCGAGCGTGCCGGTTCGCCGATTATGGGGGCGTCGGGCATGGTGGCTGCCGTGATTGGAGCGTTTGCGGTGCGCTTCTTCGCGGTGGACATGCCTATCGGCAGGCTTTCCGTGCCAAGCCTGTGGGTGATTGCGTTGTGGTTCATTCCGCAGGTGGTGGGGGCGGTGCGCACACTGGCAGAGGGTGGCGTGGGCACCGTCGGCTACTGGGGACATTTGGGCGGTTTTGTGGTAGGCATGGTGCTGGCTCTGTCGCTTCGCATGACGCGAGCAGGGGCACGTACCTACCTCTCCCAGCAGCTGGTGGCAGCGCAGGCACAGGGCGACCTGCTATCGGCTCTGCGAATTGCGCAGGCATGGTGTCAGTTGGAACCCGAATCGGTGCAGGCACATCTCGCGGCGGCGCGCGCCGCGCATTCGTTGGGAGAGGATGACACCGCCACGCCGTACTACCAGCGAGCGCTGGTGCTGAGCGACCTGCAGAACGATGTGCGGGGTGGGGTGGACATCCTGCTGGAGATGCACGGACATCTGCTGACGGTTTCTCTTCCTGCCGATCTGACTCTGCGCTGGTCGTTGCGGGCGGCGCAGGTGGGTTGCGCTCGGGAGGCGCTGGAGCTGTTGCAGAGGCTCGCCGATACCGCTGGGGGCACGGCGGAAGGTGAGAACGCTCTGCTGCAAATGGCAAGGCTTACTCTCCAGCAGTTGAACCAGCCAGACAGGACGATCAGCCTGCTTCAGCGGTTTCTCAAGCAGTATCCTCACAGCTCGCTGACGGCGTACGCGCTGGAACTGCTGCGTCAGGCGCGGGAGCGAGCCGAGGAGAAATAGGGAGTGAAAGCCGAATGAGCCAGCTCTCACTCCCTGCGTAAAGCCTCAGTCTCCAATCTCGCCGAAGCTGCTGACGAGGATGCCAAAGTCAAACAGCGTGACCTCGTTATCGCCATCCAGGTCACCCGAGATCAGCACGAACTCCTCCTCCACCGGCGTCGCTGGCGACCCTGCTGTCACCGTTTTGGCGCGCACGAGGTAGGGCGGTCCCATCACGATGCGCACATCATGGGCGACGTTGGGAGGCAGAGGCAGGGTGAAGACGCGCGAGCCATCCTGCAGCTCCTCCAGCGGCACGGTCACCGGCGAGCCGTTGATTTGCAGCTTTGCCTCGGTCATGGCAACGTTGGCGTTGTTCGTTACTTTGCCGACGAAGTTGTACGAGCCGGACACGCTGAAAGACCAGTTTCCCATCGGGCTACCGCCCCACCAGTAGGTAGAGGTGCCCTCGCGCCAGTTGCTGTCGCTGGAGCCGATGAAGTAGCGCTCGTAATGGAAACGGTTCCCCTCGTCTGCCCAGAACGCGCCGGTTCCCAGCGGGAATAGCGCGGGTTTCGTCACGCCGAGACCACCGTCGTTGCGCAGACGCAGCGAGTTGCCGCCGTTGGCAATGTACAGACCCGGTCGGTTGGTGCCCGTGGTTTGAATCTGCACCACCAGGTCGTGTGAATACCGCCGGTTACCTGCGTCTACCCCCGCATCGTACACCACGCCACCGAGGTCAAGGGTAAGCACATAGGTACCATCCGTAGGAATCTGCCCGGTGAAGGTGGCGAGGAGCGGAAATCCGCTGGCAATGGGATCTTCGATGACGCTGCCCGTACGACACCCGTACACCTGGATAGTGATGCTGGCAGTGCTGCCTGCAGCACCGGTTCCGGTGTAAAGCATTTCCAGCGCGTTGAGCCTGGCTGGACCCAGCAGGGGAATCTGCTCGCGGAAAACGGCGGCTGCGGGCAGGGTGTAGAAGTAGACAGACGTGCCATCGTACGCCAGCTGATCGAGCGAGGTGGCGTCGTACAGGGTGAGCGCTACTGGCTGCTGGGCACTGGTTGGCGCAAGCACCGCCGTTGCTGTGGCGTGGATGCGTTTGGCGGTGCCGGGTACCATGGGGTGTACAGGTAGAGGTCTGCCGGGGGGTGTCAACGCCTGCGCCCATGCACCGCTCAGTGCCAAGAGAACTACGATGCTACTCAAAAGCGCTTTCATGGTCTCTCTCCTTCCTGAGAAGTTAATAAATTCGGATTCCCTGTAAGTTGCACAGATTCCTTGCCGGGCACCTCAGCAAACTGGAGAGATTTGCCAAACGGCGCGGGCGTCTGGTATAATGCTGTGCGGTCTATGCGCTGGAGGTTACGGAGAAATGGCTCACGTATGTGACATATGCGGCAAGGGCGTGATGCACGGTCAAAATATCCGGCACGTTCACTCGGGTGCGTGGGCACTGCGCGCCCCGCGCACCAAGCGGGTGTGGTATCCGAATCTGCAGCCGGTGCGTGCGGTGGTGAACGGTAGCGTGCGCCGCATCAAGGTCTGTACTCGCTGCCTGAAGGCAGGCAAGGTCAAGCGCGCGCTGTAGCAGAGGCACTCTTGGAGTATTGAGAGCGTCCCCGCCGGATGGCGGGGACGCTCTGTTTGGGGCAATGCCGAGGGGGACAGGCTATTCGACATGAACCTTCACCGCTTTCACCTTCGCCGCTTCCACTTTCGGCAAACGCACTTCCAGAATACCGTTGCGGAGCGTCGCCTTCACCTTGTTCGGGTTGATTTCGACCGGCAGATCGTAACGTGCCTCGAAGGTGCCGTGCCCACCCCAAGCGCTGCGGTAGTGAACGGTCACGTTCTCGTCGGCGATCAGGGGCTTGCGCTCGCCGCGAATGGTGAGCGTGTTTGCGCTTGCCTCTACCTGCACGTCCTTCATCTCCACCCCGGGCAAGGTGGCGAACACCACCAGCTCGTCGTTGGTCTCGTAGATGTCCACGTCAGGCTCAAAGCCCATCTCCACGTTCGTGCTCCAGCGGGTGAGTGGGCTAAACGGCAAGAGCCGCTCGAACCAGTGATCCATCTCCCCGAACGGATCCCAGCGGCGGATGCCTCCTTTGGTCTCGCGGCGCGCGATGGTCGGTTCACGACGTGTCATAGCCCTCACCTCCTGAGTACCTGTGTCTATTCTAGATATGTTACTTTAGTCTATTCCGCTCAATACACGTACTATTATACCACAGATTGTGCAGAAGTCAAGGGGGTCGGGGTGATGAAGGCTCGCAATGACACACCATCGCGTGTCATTGCGAGCAGCGCAGCGACGAAGCAATCCCCCTCAACCCTCGTGTCATTGCGAGCAGCGCAGCGACGAAGCAATCGCCCTCGCCCTCGTGTCATTGCGAGCAGCGCAGCGACGAAGCAATCCCCCTCAACCCTCGTGTCGTTGCGCGGAGCGCAGCGACGAAGCAATCCCCCTCAACCCTTATGTCATTGCGAGCAGCGCAGCGACGAGGCAACCCCCTTCAACTACCGCAAGGCGCAGGCGATTGCTCCGCTGCCTGAAGGCAGGCTCGCAATGACACCTGACCCGTGTCATTGCGAGGAGCGCAGCGACGAAGCAATCCTCTTCAACTAGCGCAAGGCGCAGGCGATTGCGTCCCCTGCCCGAAGGCAGGTTCGCAATGACACGTACTGCTGGAGGGCGAGGCTCCTGCCGAGCCGAGAATGAACTCCTCCACACGCACGGTGCCACGTCAACCTTGCCAAAGCGCCCGAAATACAGATATACTCATAGTTGCGCAACACACCGACTGAGGAGTAGCCAATATCGCCTTGAAAACCCGGCAGCACGATAGATACCAGCAGACCCTCGAGCAGCTCGGAGCAGTGGTCAAGCAGCTGGTTCGCTATCCCGATATCGACCATTTCCTGACAACCGCCCTTCAGCAGGGGATGAAGCTGGTGGGAGGTTTTCGCGCCTTCGTGGCCCTAGTGGACGAGGATGCGGGCGAACTGGTAATCCGCAGCGCACTGGGCCCCGGCTGGGACGAGGAGAAACGCCAGCGCCGCCTGACAGTGGCGCAGGAGGAGGGCAGGGGCATCACCGGTTACGTGGCGGCAACACAACGACCCTATTGCACGGGCGACGTGAGCCGCGACCCGCACTACCTGCGCTTCTTCGACGACGTGGTGAGCGAGGTGGCGGTGCCCATCGTCGACGCTTACGGGCGCACACGTGGCGTCATCAACATCGAGTCCGACCAGCCCAATGCCTATGGTCAGGAAGATGTGGATGCCATCGTGCTGCTGGCTGACCTTTGTCTTACCGCGCTTAACCTGCATCAGTCCCGCCTGCGGCAGGAGGCTCTGGTGCAGATTGGCAACGAGCTGAGCACCTCGGAGGACTTAGACGATCTGATGCAGACGGTGCTCAGTGTGGCGAGCAAGGTGCTGCGATTCGAGGACTGCTCCGTGTTTCTGGTGGACGACGACCGCAGACGATTAACCCTGCAGGCGTCCAGTGGCGCGTTGCGAGAGCAGGTCGGTCAGGTGTCCTACCTGCTGGGCGAGGGGTTGACCGGCTGGGTGGCGCAGCACGGCGAGCCGGTGCGCACCAGAGACCCGCGTGAGGACCCGCGGTGGCGAGGCATCGCCAGCGAGATGCCTGTAGAGCAGATTGGCGCCTTTCTCGCGGTTCCGGTCTGGGGGCGCTCTCGCACCATCGGCGTGATTCGGGTAGTTCGCCGGCGCAGTCTGGCGCCGTGGTTCGACAACTGCTTCACCGACGACGAGGTGGAGGTGCTCTCCGCTATCGGCAGCCAGCTCGGCTCGGCAATCGAGAGCTTGCACATGCGTCAGCGGCTGATCCAGACCGAGCGTATGGCAGCATGGGGCGAGATGTCCGCCAAAGCGGCACACATGATCGGCAACCGAACCTTCGCCATCAAGGGCGACCTGAACGAGGTGGAGTATCTGCTTCAGCAGCCCGGAGAGGTCGACCGCCAGGAGCTGACCGAGCTCATCGGCAGTATCCGCCGCGGCGTGTCGCGCCTCGAGGAGATCCTGCACGAGTTTCGCGATTTTGTGATGGCGACGCATCTGTCGACCGGCGTGGACAACGTGAACAACATCGTGGCGCAGACGGTGGCGGAAATCTTCCCGCGCCGTGGACCGGTGGAGCTGAATCTACAACTGGACTCCAGTCTGCCCCCTATCCGCTGTGACGCCGTAAAGCTGAAGCGGTGCTTTGCCGAGCTGATCGAGAACTCGCTCAGCTTCCAGCCGGAGGGCGGCCAGCTGCACATCCTCACCGAGCTGGTGGACTCGCGCGCCCTCCCCGAGCGATTTGGGGTCGGGCGAAACCGTCAGTTCGTGCATGTCGTCTTTTGTGACAGAGGACCGGGAGTGCCTTACGACATCAAGGAGAAGATTTTCCAGCCCTTCTTCAGCTCGCGGGTGAAAGGGATGGGGCTGGGACTGTCCATTGTCAAAGGTATCGTGGAGGCGCACCGCGGATTCGTTTACGAGGATGGTAAGCCCGGCGAGGGCGCCTGTTTTCACGTCTTGCTGCCGGTGAACGGCAAACCTGCAGGAGACAATGCGGAGAGCAAGGAGCGATCGTGAGGAGGTTGTATGTATCGCATTCTGGTTATCGACGATGAGGAAGAGGTACGCCATGCCCTCCTGCGCCGCCTGCAACGTGAGGGGTTTCAGGTGGACGTGGCAGAAGGGGAGGCTGACGGCGTCGCGAAAATACGACAGGCATCGCCTGCATACGACGTGGTGATTACCGACATGGCGATGGAGAACCCCGACAGCGGCGTGCGTATTCTGGAGGCGGCTCTGGCACACGACCTGTTCAGCGAGGTGATCGTGCTGACGGCTTACGGGAATGTGGCAAACGCCGTGGAATGCATGCGTCGTGGGGCGTTCGACTACGTGGAGAAGAACATCCCCGGGGTGGACGTGTACGAACTGCTGGTGTTGAAGATCGAGCAGGCACTGGAACGTCGCCGCTCGGCGGTGAACACCCTGCGCCGGATGGAAGAGATCACCCGGCGTCTGACCTCATCGCAGCGTCACAGCGAATAGCACCTTAGCCGGCGGACAGAAAACCTGCCCGCCGGCGTGCCTCCGCTCCATCGCATCATGCCCCGAACTACGCTGCCTTTCGCGTCGCGGCTTCGGCAAACTGTATCGCAATCACCTGGTCGAGGCGAATATCTTCTGCATCCGTAATCAGGTATGCACCGTAGAGCGGCACATAGCGTGCGTCTTCAACAGTCGCCAGCGTCACGTGGGTGTTGCCGTTGCGATCCTTCCATGTGATTTCGCAGAAGGCACCCACGTAGTTCTTGGCATCGTGCACTCCCATGTGTGCATTCCTCCCCCTTGGCTGGTGGGATGCCACCTTCTGATGGAAGTTTTCCATGCCCATCCCTTGCCTGCGCCTGCAGAGGGTACGGGTAGTGAAGAATCCCCGCATTGATACCAAGTAAAACCGGATGCCTACCGGCAAGGTAACGAGGGAACATCTGTATGCGTCTTTCAAGTATAGAGAGATACGCTGGCTAGCGAAATGGTTGGGGGAGGTCATCATCGTGCCAGAACCGACTGCGGAACTGCTCCATCGTGTTGTCGATGAGGTGGAGAAAGCGATTGTGGGCAAGCGCCAGATGGTGGAGCTTGCTGTGTTAACCCTTCTGTGTGATGGGCATCTGCTGATCGAAGACATTCCGGGCGTGGGGAAGACCACACTGGCAAAGGCGCTGGCACGCGCTATCGGCGGCAAGTTCCGGCGCATTCAGTTTACGCCCGACCTTTTGCCCGCCGACGTGACGGGCACAAACGTCTTCAACCCGAAGACGCTGGGCTTCGAACTGCACCCGGGTCCGGTGTTCGCGAATGTGGTTCTGGCAGACGAGATCAACCGCGCTACCCCCAAAACGCAGTCGAGCCTTCTGGAATGCATGGAAGAGCGACAGGTGACCATCGACGGGGTGTCACATCCTCTTCCCAAGCCGTACTTCGTCATCGCCACGCAGAACAACGTGGAAATGCTGGGCACCTACCCACTTCCGGAAGCGCAGATGGACCGCTTCTTCATCCGGCTCTCGCTGGGCTATCCCTCACAGCGCGATGAGGTGATGATTCTCAGCCGACAACAGCAGGAGCATCCGCTGTCGCATGTAGAGCAGGTGGCTCAACCCGAACAGATCGTGCAGGCTCAGCGCGAGGTGCGAAACGTCTTCGTGCACGATACCGTACGCAATTATATCGTCAGTATCGTCAACGGCACACGCCACCATCCCCATGTGCAGCTCGGTGCAAGCCCGCGCGGTTCGCTGAACCTCATGCACGCAGCGCAGGCACACGCCGTGCTGGAAGGGCGCGACTACGTTCTGCCTGATGATGTGAAGACAGTGGCGCCGGCGGTACTCTCGCACCGGTTGATTCTGAAGCCGGAGGCGCGCGTGCGCGGCGCCGACGCCTCGCAGATCGTGCAGGAGGTGCTTCAACAGGTAGTGGTGCCGCTGGGTGCTGGAGTCGCCAGATGACACAGGATGTTCCAGAACAGTCGGTAAAGAGCAACTATCACGGGGTGAAGGTGCTGACCACCGCGCTTTCCAGTCTGTGCATCCTCACCGTGGCGATGACGCTGGGGCTGGGGCACCTGTATATGATGGCAGTAGCGCTTGCTGCGGTGCCTCTTGTGTCGTATGCAGTGGGCAAGCGGATGCTGGCAGGCTTGACAGTGCGTCGTCAGGCGGCGGATACCGCCTGGGATGGTCAACCGGTGCCTGTGACACTGCGCATCGAGAACCAGAGCAACCTGCCGAGGTATTTCCTGCACGCACGGGATACTCTGCCGGAGGGAGCGCAGTTTGCCGAAGGCGACGGCATAATCCCGCTGGCGGTGCCTGCCAGGGGTACGCAGGAGTCGGTATATCAGGTGGTTTTCCAGCACCGGGGCAGGTACTCGATCGGACCGCTGGACATTCAGGCGACCGACCCGCTGGGCATGTTCTTCTTCTCGCATCGCCTGCGCGAGCGAAGCGAGATCGTGGTGTTACCCACCCCGCTTTCCCTGCCAGCCATCGAGAGCTTCCGAGGCGCGAATTATGCTGCGGCGGGCACACACTCCGCGCCAGTTCGCGGCGACAGTGTGGAGTTTCTGGGTATTCGTGAATACATAGCGGGTGACCCCTTGCGTCGTGTGGACTGGAAGCATTCCGCGCGCTACGGCGAGCTGTTCGTGCGCGACTTCGAGCGGTTCACGCAGACCGAGGTGTGCGTCATTTTGGATGCCTCACCTTCGCTGCGTCAGCTGCCTGCCAGCTTCGAACTGATGATCAAGGGCGTGAGCGGCGCCCTGCATCTCGCCCACCACAGCGGACTGCCCTATCGTCTGCTGATCGGCAAGCCGGAGGTGGACGGTCGGCCCGCTCAGTGGTCGTCCGATCACCTGTATCATTACCTGTATGCGCTGGCGGATATTCAGCCTCAGACCGCCGTTTCCTTCGTGGACGTGGTGTCGAAAGCGATTGCCACTGCACAGCCGGGGGGACTTCTGGTGCTGGTGACTGCCTCCGCAGATGGACGCCTTCTTCCCCTGGTGCAGGCATGCACGCGCCGACAGATACAGGTGGTGGCGCTTCTGCCCAATGTGCCGGCTCTGGACAAACAGGGCGGCGTCAACGACGCCCTGCACGAAAGCGACTTCCTGAACGCCCTTTCCGCGCATGGGGTGATGGTGGTTCCGCTGCATCCCGGAGGTGGCTCATGAAGGTAACCGGCTCACACGGCTCCGCGAACCGCCCAAGCCTCTGGTTCTATCTATCCGGGCTGGCGGTGGCTTTCTGCGGTCTGATGGCGGCGCGCCTTGTCATTCAGGACGAGCGCTTCACCACCATGATGATGGCGCTGGTTCTGATGGGCTTCGCGTTCAGCTTCATCGCCAGACTGCAGGGATGGTTCGAACTGACGACAGGTCTGTTCATCCGATGGCTGTTCGCCGGCTTGATTGTGTATGCGTTGTTCAACTTCTGGACGCAGGGATGGGTTCTACCCTTCGACGTGGAATCCACCTACGGCGGAACCGCCATCGCTTTCCTGTCGTGGCTGGTGGTGTTCACCTCTTTCATGTTGGCATCTGACGAGCACGTGCTGTTCATCGCAGTGCCCGTAGTCGCGTTGCTGGGGGTAACGGCTCCGGCGCTCAGCTCGCATCAGTCCTTCTGGCTGTCCACCCTGTTTCTGGGCAACACCGCCTTCCTGCTGTCATACGAGAATTACCGGCGGATGTACCACACGGCTAAGCCAGAAGTTCGCTTTCTGCGGGCGCATGTAGTGGTAGCGCTCTCGTGCGGTGTGCTGGCAGCGCTGACCGGCGTGATCGTGGGAATGCCTCTGCGCGATACCTCTTTGCGCCTCAGTGGTGCACCCCTGCCCCCGGGTTTGTCGGCGGCGGCGGATAGTGGGCAATCGGCAGGCTCGTTCAATCGCCCGGCTATTCTGGTAGGTTCGGGTCCGGTGTCTCTCAGCGACCAGGCGGTGCTGGAGGTGAAAGCAAGCGAACCGCTGTACTGGCGCGGCAGTGTATACACGCGCTACACGGGGCGCGGTTGGGCGAATCCGCGCTTCGGCTTCTACGCGCGCGACCTGTTCGACGCCACTTTGCCCTTTGCCGAGTTCCCGGAGCGGCGCGACGGTCTGTATAGCCTGCAGGTACCACCCGTTTCCCCACGCCCGACCCGCTATCGGGAGGTAACGCAGCGGTTCAAGCTGGTCAGCGGCGCCAGCAACATCGTGTACGGAGCGGCTCAGCCGGTGGAGGTGCGCTTCCCCAATCTCTCGGTGCGCGTGGACGCGACCGGCAGTCTGGTCACCTACTACGGCTACCGGGTGGGCACCGAGTATGAGGTGGTGTCGCACGTGCCCGAAGCCACGCCGGAAGACCTGCGCCGCGCCCCGCCAGCGGCACCCACAATCGTCAGCATGGTCTACTTCGAGGTGTCGCCGGAACCCAGCCAGCGCCTGGTGAACCTGGTGCGCAAACTGACCGCCGACCACGATAACAACTACGACAAGGTGCTGGCGCTCAAGAACTACATCGAATCCACCTGCGACTACAACCTGAACGCGCCCGCCGTGCCGATGGGCAGGGATGCTGTGGAGTTTTTCCTGTTCGACTCACGACAGGGCTACTGCGACCTTTTCTCCTCCGCGCTGGCGGTGCTGGCACGTTATGCGGGCATTCCGGCGCGCGTGGCAACGGGCTTCCTCAGCGGCGACCGTCAGCCCGACGGCACCTTCATCGTACGGGAGAAGCACCGTCACCAGTGGACGGAGGTATACTTCCCCGGCTACGGCTGGATTGCATTCGACCCCACCGAGGGTGCGCGAGACGTGTCCTCTGGCAACAACCGCGACCGGAAGAACCGCAACCTGTGGCAGATGTTGACCCAGCGGTTCGGTCATCTACCGACGGCGCTGGCAGTGGCTGCTCTCAGCCTCCTGTTGTTCGCGGTGGTGAACGAACTTCGTGGGCGACGGTCGTCTGGCTATGCCGTATCGCGGCTGGTGCGCAGTTATCTACATGCGGTGCGGATGCTGGAGAAAGCGGGAATAGCACGCAAAGCATGGATGACTCCGTCGGAATACGCCGCGCTGGTGCAGAGTTCGCTGCCGGAGCTGGCAGAACCGATATGGGCGCTTACCCGCCTGCTGGAGCGAAGCGAATACGGGCATGGTGTGGGTGACGCTGAGGTGGTGCAGGCGGAGCGGCATCTGCATGAGATTCGCGCCGGTCTGAAGAAGCGATACAGGTTGTGGCATCGCTGACGTCGAAACATCTCCCTCTGGAGGTGGATTCAACGCATGGAGACCATTCGTATCGGCGTGGTGGGCGCCGGGGCGAACACTGTTGCTCAGCATATCCCCAACCTGCAGGCGATCGAGGGCGTCGAGATTGTCAGCGTGTGCAACCGCACGCGCGAATCGTCGGAGCGAGTCGCCCGGCAGTTCGGCATTCGCAGAGTGTACGACAACTGGCGTGAGCTGGTGGATGCCCCCGATACCAGCGCGATTGTCATTGGTACGTGGCCCTACATGCACTGTCCGGTGACGCTGGCGGCTCTGCAGGTGAACAAGCATGTAATGACCGAGGCACGCATGGCGATGAACCTGCGAGAGGCTCGGCAGATGCTCGAAGCGGCGCGAGCACGTCCGCATCTCGTGACGCAGGTGGTTCCCTCTCCCTTCACGCTCAAGGTGGATAACACCATCAAACGCCTGCTGGCGCAGGGCTACCTTGGCGAGGTGCTGGCGATAGAGGTTCGCGCGGGAGGCACCTTTATCGACCGCGAGTCGCCCCTGCACTGGCGTCAGGACTTCGACTTGAGCGGTTTCAACACGATGACACTGGGTATCTGGTATGAGGCGGTAATGCGCTGGGCAGGCGAAGCAAAGCGTGTGACGGCGATGGGCAAGACCTACGTGCCCATGCGCAAAGACGCCTCCGGATACCTGCGAGCGGTGCGCGTGCCCGATCATCTGGAGGTGGTGGCGGAGATGGTTTGTGGCGCGGTGGCGCACTTTCAGATTTCCGCCGTTACCGGGTTAACTGGTGGACCCGAGATATGGCTGTTCGGCAGCGAAGGCACCCTTCGTTTTGCCGACAACCGGCTGTTCGGCGGCAGACGAGGCGACAGCGCCCTCGCGGAAATCGCCATTCCTCCTGAGGATGAGGGCAGGTGGCGTGTGGAGGAAGAGTTCATCAACGCTATTCGTGGTCTTGAGAAGATTAAGCTGACCACGTTCGAAGAAGGGGTCAAGTATATGGAGTTCACCGAGGCGGTCATCCGCAGCATGGCGGAAGGGCGGACGGTAGCCATCGGTGACCTGCTGTAGGGCGAGCCATCATGGCAGTGCATGCCGCGGAATTTTTGCGCAAGGGCGTCGGCAAGACGCCCGCGCGTGTGTACCTGGTGTACGGCAGGGAAGAGGGACAGAAGCACGCTGTGCTGAGCCTGCTGCGCGACCGTTTGGGGGCGGAAGATCTTGACAGGGCGCATCTGGACGCGCAGGAGGTGAACCTGCCGACCATCCTTGCCGAAGCGATGAGCATCCCCGCCTTTTCGCCGTATCGCGTGGTGATGGTGCGCGGAGTTCAGAACCTGAAGGGCGCGGATGCGGAAACGCTTGCCGACACCATGTCCCGTCTGCCTGAAAGCACGGTGCTTATTCTGTATACGCATGGGGAAAGTGAAGAGGAAGAGCGGGCGAAATCGGCGCCCGTGCCCGCCAGGCTGCTGAACGCTGTCGAGAAGCACGGCGTGGTGATCGAGTGCAAGCCGCTGACTGCCAGCAGTTTCGAGGACTGGGTGGAAAGGCGGGTGAACGAGACGGGCAAACAGTTCGCGCCGGACGCACTGGAACGGTTCACCTTCCTGACCGCTGCTAGCACAGCCTCAGCCGAAACGGAACTGCAGAAGCTGGTTTTGTACGTGGGTGAGCGTACACGCATCGAGCGGGAGGATGTGGAGGCTGTGGTCAGCCGAACGGTGGAGGCGCAGGTGTTTCGGCTGGTGGATGCCATTGCCCTGCGCAACGCCGCGGTGGCGATGCGCCTCCTGCAGGATGTGCTGGCTTCTGGCGGGCGTGCGGAGGCGATTGTGCCGCGCCTGATGGCGCTTATCGCTCGGCAATTTCGGCTTCTATGGCAGATGCGTCTGGAGATGGAACAGGGTGAACGGGCGGCTCAGTGGTTTCCCGGCGATCCGAACCTCGCGCAGCTGCTCGCCCGCCAGCGCTTCCTGGAAAAGAACTTGCGTGAACAGGCAAGCAGGATGTCTCTGGAGACGCTTGCCCGTGCCTTCGAACGCCTGCATGAGGCGGATCGGGTGCTGAAAGGCATCGATGAGGGAGACAGCGACCCCCGAAGGGTCATCGAGCGGCTGGTAGTCGACCTGTGTGGGCTGAAGTAAGGGACTACGCGCCGCTCGATCTCGCCAGTTGAGAGTTCACAAAGTGCATCAGACGCGACTTGCGTCGGGCTGCCTCGTTCTTGTGGATAATACCGCGCTCTGCTGCCTTGTCGATGGAACTGCATGCCTGAGCCAGAGCCTGTTTGATGGCTTCGGTGTCGCCGCTCGCCACAACCAGCTTCGCCTTCTTGATGAAGGTCTTCATTGCCGACCTGGCGGAGCGGTTGCGCAGGCGACGCTTCTCGTTGCGCTTGATGTCCTTCAGGGACGACTTCAGATTAGCCAATCCTGTTCTCGACCTCCCGCTGTGAGCAGTAAAAAATGGAGGCGCCGGCCGGAATCGAACCGGCGAATAGCGGTTTTGCAGACCGCCCCCTTAGCCACTTGGGTACGGCGCCTCACCCCGTTTGCACCATCATTATACTGAATCCGCCCCCAATTTGCAATACGTGTCGTGGGTGTTTCAAAAGCGTCGCAATTCCCAGCGTTGTCCGCGGGAACGCCGTGGCAGGCGCTTCCTGACCCTTCTCCTCGATGTGGGGAGAGGGGATCTGCTCGCAGGGGGTTGCATGGGTTCAGCCGCGAACCCCCTCTCCTGACCTCTCCCCGACGCGGGGAGAGGCTCAACCACCTTCCCTCGCATGGGGAGCAGGTCTAACGGAGCCTCCTTTTTTGCCGATCAGTCTTCCAGCGGTGCGGTGCGACGAACGAGCACACCATCCTCACGGGTGAGCACTGTCAGTGAACGTACGCCGTTCGCCAGGAGATACTCGCGCGCCCGCTCGAAGCCGAACGCTACGTGTGCGGTGCAGTGGCTGTCATCGCCGAGGCAGAAAGCAACGCCCATGTGCTGTGCCATCTGCACCAGCCAGGAGGCAGGATACGGCTCCTCCAGTCCCTTGCGCCAGCCCGCGGTGTTCAGCTCCAGAATGCCCTGCGTCTCGCGAATTGCCTCCAGTGTTTGCTGCACAGCCTGCCTGATGGCAGGCGTTTCCACCGAGCCGAACCGATGTCCGTTCAGGCGAATAAGGTCAAGATGCCCCACCACCTCGGGTTGAAGCGCCTGTACCATCTGGGCGACAGCCTGGTAGTAGCGCACCGCGAGCGCCTCGAGCCCGCCGCACGCCTCCATCGCCTGCACGAACTCCTCCACGCTGCCGTCTATGGAGATTTCCTGCACATAGTGAACCGACCCCACCATGTACTCGAAGCCGTATCGGGTGCGGTAATCCTGCATCACTGGAATGTAGCTGTCGGATGGCACCACCTCGATCTCATATCCCTTCAGCACGACAAGGCGGTCGGCGTAATTAGCGATGACTGCAGGCAGGGTACGCGCGTAGCGGTCAAAGTTCTCCACCAGTGTGGTCACCTTCCAGCCCATGCGGACCTCGTTCGGATAGAGGAAGCGCTCCCCGAGGCGTGGGGCGTGCTCGGTCACGCCGACGGTGTGGATGCCTGCCTGAATGGCTGTGTCCAGCAGCTCCTGAATGGAGGACTGGGCATGGTCGCAAAACTCCCGACTGTGTCCCCCGTGCAGAGATGAGCGCCACAGGGGCGGTTTCACCGGCACAGCTCCTGCCACACGGCGCGGTAGTAGCGCATGAACCGCTCGATATCGGCGACGCTGGTGCTATCCATACCCGGTATCTCGGCGAGGGTATACCGGTCATAGCCGATGCTTTTCAGCAGACTGAACAGCTCGCGCCATGGATAGTTGTTCGTCAGCTCGGTAATGTGTACGGAGCGGATGGTTGATTTGAGCAGGTCGAAACTCGCCCGCACGCTGCCGTCTTTCACGTCGGTGGGATTGGAGTTCCAAGTGATGCCCACGTTTGGGTGCTGGCAGTGCTGCATGATGCGCGCGATGTTGGGCGGTTCCTGCGTGCCGTGCCCGTGCACCTCCAGCCAGATCTCCACCCCGTTGTCGGCGCCTGCCCTGCCGCACTCGATCAGCGCTTTGCCAATCTGCTCCAGCGTCTTCTCCACCGGTACGCCCTCGGGCAGAGCGTTCGGGCGCACCTTGACTCCCTTCGCGCCGACGTCGCGCGCCAGTTCGCAAAAGCGTTTGCAGGTTTCGATATTCTGGCGCACCACCGACGGATCGGGCGAGTGGAATTCGCACACCGTGCCCAGCCCCCACAGCACAATGCCCGAGTCGGCAAACTGCTGGCGCACCTCCTGCCGTTGCACCGAGCCGATATCCGGTTCCACCCCGTGCGCGTGCGTAGTGCGCAGTTCCACCGCAGTGAAGCCGGTGTTTTTGCACCGTGCGATGATGGTAGGGATGTCCCACTTTGCTGCCAGATTGTAGGTAACCAGACCCAGCTTGAAAGCTGGCAGTTGTGGCGCCGGCTGACCTGCCGATGCCGCGTCCATAGCGGAAGCTGCAAACATGACCATCGTCCCCTGTATGAACTCTCTGCGATTCATGGTAGCGTCACCTGATGCTAAGGTGATATGATTTATTTGGCGCAGGAGGCACCTACTTCCTGCAGGCAACGGTATGGGAGAGAAAAATGCACGAACACTTTGCCCTCTTTCACGAGGAACAACGGTTTGGGCAGTGGTGGTTCTGGCTGATACTATTAGTAGCCGCCGCGCCCGCATGGTATATCTGGTGGCAGTATCTGGTTCGCCGGCGCACGGTTAGCGCCGACGTGACGGAAGGGGTGATTGTGTGGCTGGTGTGGCTGGGGGTAGGGGTGTTGTTACCGGTGGTGTTCGCGTCGATGCGACTGGTCACGCAGGTACGGTATGATGGCGTCTACGTGCGCTACATTCCCTTCCACTGGCGCTGGGTGAAGATTACACCCGAACGCATCAAGTCGGTGCAGGCGCGCACCTACAATCCCCTGCTGGAGTATGGCGGATGGGGAATCCGCTACGGGGTGCGCGGCAAGGCGTATACCGTTTCGGGCAACCAGGGTGTGGAACTCGAGTTCGCTGATGGGCGCACTCTGCTGATAGGCTCACGGCGTGCAGAGGAGCTGGAGAGCAGTATTCGGCAGATACTGCCGTAGCTGTATGCTAACCAATACAAGCGATGAAGCGCCGGTGGGGTGGACCGGCGCTTGCTGTCAGTATGAGTGCCGCTTTACAGTGCTGTCACGTTCGCGGCTTGCGGACCCTTCGCGCCTTGCACGATCTCGAACTGCACGCGCTGTCCCTCGGTGAGAGTCTTATGCCCGCGCATCTGGATCGCCGTGTAGTGCACGAACACGTCCTTGTCGTCGTCGTCTGGCTTAATGAAGCCGTAGCCTTTGGCGTCATTAAACCATTTCACCGTACCGGTTTGCATTGCAACTTCCTCCTGTCTCGTACATCGCCCAGTGCTGCGTTCCCCAACCTGCACGGCGCGGGCGGCGAACACGGGCACCCCTAACATGTCACCTCATAATACTGCAAGAACCGTACCAAACTCCTCTATTTTTCACCCATCCGCACGAAAAAACCGTACCTCGTGCGCTATTCCGCCTCGGGATATGAGCCGAGAACGGTCACAAACAGGCTGCGCTCACGCAGGACAGCCAGCGCCTTCGCCACAGCGGCGTCTTTAATGTGTCCCTGCACATCCACGTAGAAGATGTACTCGCCGGGAACCAGCTTGGTCGGGCGGCTTTCGATCATCGTCATGTTCACGTTGTACATCTCGAAGGCAGCCATGGCGCGGAAGAGTGCGCCCGGTCGGTGCTGTACCGAGAACATGAGGGAGGTCTTGTCTTTGCCGGTGGGCTCGGGTTCGTTGTAGCCGATAACGAGGAAGCGCGTGCGGTTGTGCGGGTTGTCCTCGATGTGTTCGCAGATAATCGGCACCTCGTACATCTGCGCAGCGAGCGCGTTGGTCACCGCCGCCGAGTCGGGATCCTCCTTCGCCATCTCTGCCGCACGCGCGGTGGTGGAGACCTCCACAATCTCGATGCCCGGCAGATGCTGGCGCAGCCATTGCTTGCACTGCTCACGCGGCTGTGCGCCCGCGTAGACCCGCTTCACCTTCTCCAGCGCGGTCTGCGACACCAGATAGTATACAATCGGCACATACAGCTCCGAGCAGATTTTGAGGTTCGTCTGCATGAACAGGTCGAGCGTCTCGGGGATGACGCCCGCAGTAGAGTTCTCCACAGGCACAATGCCGTAATCGGCGCTGGATCGTTCCACCTCGTGGAACACATCCTGAATGGAGTCCACAGGCACAAACTCACTGCTGGAGCCAAACTTGGTCACGCCCGCCTGGTGGCTGAACGTGCCCGGAGGTCCCCAGTAGGCGATGACCAGCGGTTTCTCCAGCGCACGCGCCGCGGAGATAATCTCACGGAATATCGCACGGAGCTGCTCGTTGGTCAGAGGACCGCGGTTAATCTGTATCAGGCGACGGTATATCTGCTGTTCGCGTTCGGGTGTGAAGAACTGTGTGCGCGAACGCATCTTCATCCTGCCGATTTGCTGTGCCAGCTCCGCCCGCCGGGTCAGCAGGTGCAGGATTTGCTCATCGATCTGGTCAATCTCTTTACGGAGGTCGTGCAAGGTCACGAGCGCATCACCCCTGCGCAGTGATTTTGTAGGCGCAGATTTCTGCCTGAGGCGGGTATAATCCTGCCGACGTGGAGGAACAGACGCATGCAAAGGGGATGGTTCGCAAGGCGAAGCCGTGCTGAAGAGCTGGCACTGGACGAGATGAACGACGCATGGGTGAAATGTAACGGATGCCAGCAGATTCTTTTCGCTCGCGATTTCGAAAGGAATCTGAAGGTCTGCAACCGCTGTGGACACCACCACCGCCTGCCGGCGCGAGAGCGCATCGCGCTGCTGGCGGACGCCGACACCTTTGTGGAGCGGGATGTGGAGGTGGTCTCCGACGACCCGCTGGGCTTTCCCGAATACGCGGACAAGCTGAGCAAGGGCAAAGCGAACTCCGGACTGCCGGAGGCGATGGTTACTGGTACCTGCACGATCTCCGGTATCCCGATTGTGCTGGCAGTAGCCGACTTTGCCTTCATGGGAGGCAGCATGGGCAGTGCGGTGGGCGAGAAGGTTGCCCGCGCGATGGAGCACGCTCTGGAGACTAAACAACCCATCGTCATCTGCTCGACTTCCGGTGGGGCACGGATGCAGGAGGGCTTGCTGTCGCTGATGCAGATGGCGAAAACCTGTGCCGCTGCCGCCAAACTGCAGGAAGCAGGCGTTCCCTACATTAGTGTTCTAACGGACCCCACCATGGCGGGCGTCCTGGCAAGCTACGCTTCGGTCGGCGATGTGGTCATCGCGGAACCGGGCGCTCTTGTCGGGTTCGCGGGGCAGCGCGTGGCAGCACAGGCACAGGTGGTCAAACCGCCGCCCAACTTCCAGACCGCCGAGTTTCAACTGGAGCACGGCATGGTGGATATCGTGGTGCCGCGTAAGGAGCTGAAACATACGCTTTACCGACTACTCCGTTTCTTCACGGGGGGTTAGTTGAGGTGCGGACTGTTTTGGACTTCGAGAAACCGATTGCCGAGCTGGATGCCAATATCGAAGCGCTAAAACGCCTCACAGCAGAGCAGGGCATCGACAAAAGCGAGGAGATCGCCGCGCTGGAGAGGGACAGGGAAAGACTGTTGCGCGAGATCTTCCGCAACCTGACGCCCTGGGACCGCACCCTGCTGGCGCGGCATCCCCAGCGCCCTTACACGCTGGACTATATCCGCGTTATCTTCGACGACTTCGTGGAACTGCACGGCGACCGCCAGTTCGGCGACGATGGGGCGATTATCGGCGGTATGGCTTGGCTGAACGACAAACCGGTGATGGTAATCGGTCAGCAGAAAGGGCGCGACCTGAAAGAGCGACAGCGGCGCAATTTCGGGATGGCGAAGCCCGAGGGCTATCGCAAGGCGCTCCGATTGATGCATCTGGCAGAAAAGTTCGGACGACCGGTTATCACCTTTGTGGACACTCCTGCGGCAGACCCCGGTGTGGAATCGGAAAGCCGGGGTATCAGCGAGGCAATCGCCCGCAACCTGCGCGAGATGATTTCGTTGAAGGTGCCCATCGTGTCGGTCGTGATTGGTGAAGGAGGAAGTGGCGGTGCTCTGGGTATCGCCGTGGCTGACCGTGTGCTGATGCAGGAATATGCCATCTACTCCGTCATCCCGCCGGAAGGGTGTGCGGCTATTTTGTGGCGTGACCCGAAACGGGCGCCCGAAGCCGCCGAGGCACTGAAACTGACCGCGCACGATGCGCTCCGCTTTGGCGTGGTAGACGAGGTAATCGAGGAGCCACTGGGTGGAGCGCACCGCGACCCTCTGGCGGCAGCACAAATCGTGAAGGAGGCTTTGCACAGACATCTCCCGGCTCTGCAGAGGTTGTCCGTCAGCAAGCTGCGCGAGAGCCGCTACGAGCGGTATCGTAATCTGGGCATGTGGAGCGTCGCCACAATGTAGCAAAAGAGCCGACGGTCGTCACCGTCGGCTCTCAGTCCGTTATTCCGTTCTACATCCGCATTGCCTGAATCTGCGACCACAAGTTCTGGATGCGCACATAACAAGCAACGTGACCGTCACAGCTCGCAGGCAGAACATCTTCTTTTTCTAATCGAATAACACGGTCGCTGCCTACCTGTCGGTAAACGCCTGGAGCTACACGCTCTCCCGCCAGGAAGAGCTCCTCTGCAAACTGATCATTTTCCGGTCGCTGCCACATTGCTGGTGTCCCCCCTCGTTAGCACTTACGCTGTAGCATGACCAGCACCTGAGGACGTGCTGCGCGACTGTCCCCATGTTGCGTCTGCAGTCGGTACCCCTTTGCTTTGGCGAACCAGAAATGAACCAGAAAAGAAAGAAAACCCTCAGTTTGCTAATCTTCTCGTATTCTAACAAATATTGCTGGGAAAATCAAGCTTTTCGGAGGATGTGTTTGAGAAAGATTCCTTGGGATATGTCATTGCAACGAGCCCCGGGACGATGCAATCGCCCCCGTGTCATTGCGAGGAGCGCAGCGACGAAGCAATCCCCCTCTCGTCCC